>OHVZ01000385.1_pt1 | contig 21234 bp, 18 predicted proteins | sample 1579561 | NCBI WGS metagenome assembly OHVZ01 (sample SAMEA3882547, study PRJEB24775) | human gut metagenome | biome: human-associated habitat; feature: intestine environment; material: feces | place: Netherlands | collected 2009/2010
GCATGCTCCGGGAGTTCGTGGATTTTGCCAATGTATTTAACTAACTTTCAATTTACCATACTTTTAGTACACACGGATAATGCCGGAGATTTCCCTCACGACGGACATTCCCTCCATGATACGGATGGCATCATTAAAATGTCTCTCTTTTACGAGATCGGTGATGACCACGATCTCGGCAATGCCGTCGTGGCTGCGCTTCTGTACCATCTGGGCGATGCTGACATCGTTGTTGCCAAGGACTCCTGCGATATTTGCCAGGGCTCCGGCACGATTCTCCACCTGTAAGCGTAGGAAGAATCGGCTCTTCGTATCCTCTACATCCAGTACAGGAAGCTTCTTATGGCTGTCACTGCCAATCTTGCCGCAGCTTCCATGGATAATATTACGCATCACATCAATGACATCTCCCAGTACCGCACTGGCGGTAGGCATCTGTCCGGCGCCCCGTCCCATGAACATGGCATCATCACAAGCCTGACCATGAACAAATACAGCATTGAAGGAATCTCTGACCGTGGCAAGAGGATGGCTGTCCGGGATCAATGTGGGATGTACTTTTACTTCAATTCCTTTACCTGTAAGCTTTGTAATACCCAACAGTTTAATCACATAGCCGAATTCTTTTGCATACCGGATATCCTCTGCTGTAATCTTCGTGATGCCTTCCGTATAAACCTGAGGGAACGTCACGCGGGAGCTGAAAGCGATGGATGCCATAATGGCGATCTTGCGTCCCGCATCATAGCCTTCCACGTCCGCTGTGGGATCTGCTTCCGCATAGCCCAGTCTCGTAGCCATATCCAGAGCTTCCTGATAGCCCATACCTTCCTCGGACATTTTGGTCAAAATATAGTTTGTCGTACCGTTGACGATTCCCATGATCTCCGTCAATTGACTTCCCGCCAGACTCTGACGCAAAGGTCGGATAATGGGAATGGCTCCTGCTACAGCTGCCTCGAACTGTAAGTCACATTTATTCTCCGTGGCAACCTCAAACAGCGGATCCCCATACTCCGCCAGCAGATCCTTGTTGGCGGTGACCACCTGCTTTCCGACCTTCATGGCTTCTTCCACATAAGTTCTGGCCGGTTCTATACCACCCATGACTTCAATAACGATCTGGATTTCGGGGTCTTCCAGAATTTCCTGCCAGCTATCTGTGAACAACTCCTGTGGGATTCCTTCTCTTACCTTTCCGGGATTGCGCACCAGAATCTTTTTAATCTCCAGATGTGCTCCTGTCTTCAGGCAGATATCCTCTTCCTGCATCCCTGCCAGCTTGTACACACCGCTTCCCACGGTTCCTGCTCCCAATAATGCTGCATATATCTTACGGTTCTCGCCCATGATTTCTCCTCTCATTGTGCCGTAACACCTGACGATTTCTTCTGTTTCCAAATATCTTTCTGTATCTTTGCAATTTCCAAAAATAACTATGTCTCATTATAACAAAAAACATTTATAACGCAACAAAAACCGTCCTTATCAGACGGTTTTGTCAATTTTTTATATCGAAACAGCTATTCTTATTCCAGTGCGCTTACCCCAGTGCCTTCTCCAATTCCTCAATCACGATCTTCAATGCTTTGATTCTGGCATATTTTTTATCTACGGATTCCAGAATGTGCCAGGGAGCATATTCCGTGCTGGTCTTTTGGAGCATTTCGTTCACAGCGTCTTCGTACTGGTCCCATTTGTCGCGGTTACGCCAGTCTTCATCTGTGATCTTCCACTGCTTCTCCGGGGTATTCTGCCGCTCTGTAAAACGTTCTAGCTGGGTGTCCTTGTCGATCTGCACCCAGAACTTGATGATCACCGCGCCCCACTGGGACAATTCCTTCTCGAACTCGTTGATCTCGTTATAAGCCCGCTGCCAGTCGTTGGTACTACAGAAGCCTTCCAACCGTTCTACCATGACGCGTCCGTACCAGGTACGATCAAAAATGGCAATATGTCCGGTCTTAGGAAGTCTCGTCCAGAATCGCCAAAGATAATGTCTCGCTTTCTCGTGTGGTTCCGGGCTGGCGATGGGGTGTACCTCGTATCCTCTGGGATCCAGTGCTCCCGCGATCCGCTTGATATTTCCGCCCTTGCCTGCGGCATCCCAGCCTTCATAGGCGATGACTACCGGGATCTTTTTCCGATACAGGCGATAATGCAGGGCATTCAGCTTCTTCTGCAGATGACGCAGTTCTTTCTTGTATTCTTCCTCGGAGATTTCCTTGTCCAGTTCCACCTCGGACAGCTTCGGCATCTTCACCAGCGGGAATACATTCTGCAAAATGGGCACAGCAAGGCTCTCATTCTGCATAGCCACATGGATACCGCTGCATAATGTCTCCAGCACTTGCAATTCCGCCCACTTTTTGTCTCCGGAATCTATGATGTACCAAGGAGCTACGGAAGCGTTCGTATCTGTGAGGTATTTGTCGAAGACTTCCTCACATTTGTCATAATGCTTGTTCTGCCACCAGTCGTTCTCGCCCACACGCCATGCGGTATCTTTGCTGGCTTCCAGCTCCTCCAGACGCTTTTTCTGTTCCTTTTTTCCGATCTGGAAAAAGAGCTTCAGCACCAGATAACCGTTGTCCGTCAGCTGTCTTTCAAAGCGTTTGATGCTCTCAATGCGCTCCGCATACTGCTTATCCGACAGTTCGCCCCGAAGTCTTCCCTTCGTCACCTCATCCATCCAGCCGGAATCCAGGAATTCGAACTTGCCGGCTTCCGGAATTTTCACAAAATACCGATACAGGAAGGGCTTCCGCTTCTCTTCCTCCGTCGGTGCGGACATGGAAGCCACCTTGAAGAATCTGGGATCGATATTTTTAATAATTCCGCCGATGGTACTGCCCTTGCCGGCGGCACCCCAGCCTTCGATCAGCACCAGCACCGGGAGCTTATGCTCCTTGATCTGCATCTGGAGTCTTAAAAGCTCCTCCTGCGCTGCATCCAGTCGTTTGTCCAGTTCCTCTTTGTCCGGCTTTGCCGCCGGGATCCACTGTTTCAGCATACTGTAACCACCCTTTCCAGAAATCCTCATTGTACAAAACTTATATAAGTCTAGTGTATACCATTTTTGAAAAATATAAAAGCAATTGGGAAATTTATTTACAGATATTATTTTTCCATCCGTTCTCTGATATTATTGTAGATTTCCCGGGTCTGCGCATCATCTGCACCGTTTAGAATAACGGTGCTCCCCTCTACTTCCATGACTACATAAGTATCACAGTCGTTATGAGTATAGCGGATGTAATCTGCGTGGATTTCATCGCGAAAATGTCCCATGGAATATTTCAGGTTGCCAAAACCGTTCGTCCGGATTGTATTCGTATCCCGGAACATATTCTCTTCGTAAGCAATGCTTTCGATAGCGTCATATTTCACTGTGTAATCCTGCCAGCCCTCCGCCTGAACAGTAAATTCATTTTCTCCGTAACAGATCTCGATTTTTCCCGTATATAACGTCCATACCGTAAATAGCACACACGCGAGCATTATAAAGACATAGACCGCAACCACTTTATGGTTGTAGTGTACTGCCAGCCCTTTTCCGGTGCGCAACTTCTTTCTATAATAGAGATAAGAATACAGGATGCTGCCAAAAGCTGCTGCCGTGATAGCGACAATAAACAAAAATAATGCAGCCATGCTGTCACTGAACAGTCCACAGCTCATGCTCAACAGTCCTGCTGCCACCCATATTTTTCCACTGAAGCGGTGCGTGGCATTCCAGTTCTCCTCATCCTGCAATGCCCATACGACGCGGATGCCGATGGTGCGGTTCGGTTTCACCTTGGGCAGATAATTGCCCACAATAACAAATAGCAATCCCATTCCGACATACAAAATTGCCATGAGCAGATTCTCTTTCGTTACACCCATATCGATCCATCTGGCGATGCCGTTATAGAGCAATGTCATTCCCGGCACGATCCACGTAACCATTCTTATGACCTTGTCACTCTGCTGCCTGTTTCTGTTGTCGTAAAAAGTTACTGCCATTGCTACCACATAAGTCACTGCAAAAGTGCCGTTTACCCACAGACTGTTCTCACAGGTATATCCCAATATCATTCCCATGCACATAACAAATGCCGAGCTGATCAGCCTGCCTTTATTTTTCTGTATCATTTCCTTCATTATCCGATGCTCCTTTCAAATCTGTAATCCATAACATGATTTCTTCCAGCACGGAAGCATTCAGTTCATAATAAATAAACTTTCCTTCCCGCTTGTCCCTGATCAGATCTGCCTCCTTTAGTACCGACAAATGCCTCGATATGGAAGCCCCCGTCACCGGAAAATGTTCGCAGATCTCTCCTGCCGACAATCGACCGTTTTTCAGAAGATTTAGTATTTCACGCCTTATAGGATCTGCCAATGCTTTCAATGTATCCTGTATTCCCAAAAATGAATCACATCCTTTCATCCAAGCGTTTAACATTTAACCTAATTGTTAAATGTATTGTATCATGTGGATTATTTAATGTCAACAGCTTCACAGATCAAGGCAGATACTTATTCCTGCGTATGGATACATCTGTACATAAAAATCCCTCCGTCTTATGACGAAGGGATCTCATTCTTCTCTATACTTCCACACCATCTTCCGGCAGTCCCTTTAAGAACGCCACAGCCACCGGCAATGACAAAACCGCAGATAAAATATCGGACACCGGCTGTGACCACTGGATGCCCCGAATTCCCCAGAACGCCGTCAGGATCAGCAGTGCCGGAATGTAGATGGTGCCACTTCGGAAGGAGGCTAAGATCGTCGCCCTGCCGCCTTTTCCAATGGACTGAAACAGCATGTTGCCGCAGATGCATACCGGAATAAACGGAAGCGTCAGGCACTGGATCTGCAACGCATAAAATGCAATCTCATAGGCATCCATATCCGTAAGGAATTGCAGCAACAGCTCTCTGCGGAACACATACACCACACCTGCGAACACTGCCATGGTTACCAGGCTGGCACACAGGGTGAACCAAAACGCTTTCTTTACGCGGGAATACTTCTTTGCCCCATAATTGAAGGAGGATACCGGCTGGAAGCCCTGACCGATACCCAGTGCCACACTGAATACGAAATTGAAAATACGGGATACCACGCTCATAGCTGCAATGGCAATATCCCCGTAGACTGCCGCCTGTGCATTCAGCATCATGGTGGACACGCTGGCCAGTCCCTGTCGCATCATACTGGGGAAGCCTGCTGTAAGAATGTTCTTATGTACGGCAAATTCCCAGGTAAAATATTTCGGTGCCAGGCTGCTCTGGGTCTTTCCACGTAGGAAAAAGAATAACAGGATTCCAAAGGATACGTACTGGGAGATCATAGTGGAAAGTGCCGCTCCCCGGATACCAAGATTTAACCCCCACATAAGAATGGCATCTCCCGCCATATTTAAAATACCGCCGGAGGCCAGTCCTACCATCGCCAGATTGGCATAGCCTTCATACCGGAGCACATTGTTCATCACACAGCTGGATGCCATTGCCGGTGCCGACACCAAAATATAGAAAGCATAGATTCTCGCATAGGGAAGGATGGTCTCCGTACTTCCAAGCAATCTGCACAATCCGTTCAGATCCACAATACCGATCACTGCGATCAACACTCCGGCTCCCACCGCCAAATAAAATCCCGTTGCGGAAAAAGCTTTCGCTCGCTCCTTTTCATGAGCTCCTAACAACCGGCTGATATTGCTTCCGGCGCCATGACCGAACATGAATCCGAACGCCTGAATAATTGCCATCAAGCCAAACACCACGCCTACCGCTCCGGTAGCACTGGTGCCTAACTGGCTTACGAACCAGGTATCCACCATATTATACAGATTCGTGATCAGCATACTGATGGTAGTCGGCAGTCCCAGCTCCAGGACCAACCGTGCTACCGGTTCCTCGGTGAGCCGTTTATATTGTTTCTCCTCTTTTGACAATGTTGTATCACTCATATCACATAGCTCCTATATCATTACCACAGTTTCCATTCGGTTCTCTCTATGGTTTTACACTATTCTATGCCACAGTAATCCGCAGGCTGCTTCTGCCCGGTTTGAAATCATAATCCGTACCCATTCATCGTATCGCCAAAATAGCGTCTGCCCTACCGGCACGACGCTATTATAGATGATTCTCTTTGAAAATGTAAGCCCTTTCAGCAGTTTTTTTACTTAAATTTTATGTTCAGCATCACAGCTTCTCACTGAAATAGCTCTTATAGCCCTCACCGAAGATCTCCGTGGCACTGGTGACGATCATAAATGCCAGGGGATCCTCTTCCTTTACGATCTCTTCCGCCTTGGGAGAAATGTTTTTCTTCATGGCGCACATGATGACGCTCTTCTCCTTGCCGCTGTAAGCACCACTGCCCTGTACATAAGTCACACCAATGTCCAGCTCCTCCAACAATCTCCCTGCGATTTTTTCCGCATGGTCGCTGATAATATAGATCAGCTTCGCCTCATCACGACCGTACAATACCACATCCAGCACTACTGATGTGATAATGACCACGATACCGGCATACAGTGCCTTGTCAACATTCCGGAATACAAATGCTGATGCTATGACGATAACCACATCTGTCAGGAAAAACAATGCTCCCGTCTTGAGGTACGGGAACTTCAACCGCAGTAATTTGATAATAATATCTGTTCCTCCCGTAGTGGATCCGGCCTTGAACACCCAGCCCATAGATACTGCCATCAGGGCACTTCCGGCCAGAGAGGCAAGTAATGGATCTGTGGTCACTGCTCCTACCGGTGTCAGCAGGTTTGTAAACAGTGAGGTCATTGCCGTACAATAGATCGTCGACAAAATAAACCGCAATCCAAATTTCCAGATACCGATCAGCAGGATCGGTATGTTGATGAGTAACATCCAGGTACCTGTCTCAATTCCGAACAGACGGTTTAAAATAATGGCAATACCGGTGATACCCCCGGGTGCCAGGGAGTTCGGATCTAAAAACATGCTGACGGATACCGCATAGATGAAAGAAGCCACCGTGATCATTACATAATCCCGGAACATCTGCAGGGGTGTCTTTTTATCCAGTCTCTGTATTTCCAGTTCTTTTTCAGTCTTTTTCGCCATAGCTCTCTCCATTTCCACACATAAAAGCCGCATATCTATAATATGCGGCTTTTATCAGTGATACATTCACTTCTTTTCTAAGAAACTATGCAGCGACATCTGCATGACTCTGCACAATTATATATTTGCTCTGACCACCTTGGGCTGATAGCCTTCTTTTTCCAGAGCGGCAATGATCTCTTTCTTATGCTCGGTACCGAATGCTTCCAGTGTGATACGCAGTTCCACGGCAGCGCTGCGGTTGATGGATACAAACTGGTTGTGCTCCAGCTTGATGACATTACCGTTAACGCCGGCAATGATACCGGATACTCTGCACAGCTCACCGGGCTTGTCGGGAAGCAATACGGATACGGTGAAGATACGGTCTCTTAAGATCAGACCCTGCTGTACTACTGAGGACATGGTGATGACATCCATATTACCGCCGCTCAGGATAGATACAATACGCTTATCCTTCACATTTAACTGCTTTAAGGCTGCCACGGTCAGCAGTCCGGAATTCTCCACGATCATCTTGTGGTTCTCCACCATATCCAGGAAGGCTACTACCAGATCCTCATCCTCCACGGTGATCACGTCGTCCAGATTCTTCTGTAAGTACGGGAAAATCTTACTTCCGGGAGTCTTAACCGCAGTACCGTCTGCAATGGTGTTGACCTTTGGCAGGGTGGTTACCTTGCCGTTCTTTAAGGATACCTGCATGCAGTTAGCTCCCGCAGGTTCCACACCGATGACCTTGATCTTCGGGTTCAGCAGTTTTGCCAGTGTGGAGACACCGGTTGCCAGTCCGCCGCCACCAATAGGAACTAAAATGTAGTCTACCAGGGGAAGCTCTTTGAATATCTCCATGGCAATGGTCCCCTGACCGGTCGCCACAGTCAGATCATCAAACGGATGAATGAAGGTATATCCGTGCTCTTCTGCCAGTTCATATGCTTTTGCACATGCCTCATCATAGACATCACCGTGCAGTACTACCTCTGCACCGTACCCTCTGGTACGGTTTACCTTGATCAAAGGTGTGGTGGTGGGCATTACGATGGTTGCCTTGCTGCCGTAGCATTTTGCTGCATAAGCAACGCCCTGGGCATGGTTGCCTGCTGATGCGGTGATCAGTCCCTTGGCACGCTCTTCATCGGTCAGTGTGCTCATTTTGTAATAAGCGCCTCTTAACTTGTAGGCTCCGGTAAACTGTAAGTTCTCGGGCTTTAAGTATACACGGTTGCCGGTCTGGGCGCTGAAATAATCACTGTATACCAGCTTGGTCTCTAACGTTACCTTTTTTACAATTTCACTTGCTTCTTCAAATTTCTCTAAAGTCAACATTTCTTCCTGCATTTTTCTTCCCATGCCTTTCTGTCACACTTTCCTTGGTCTGTCGGTTATTCCTCCTGCGTATCCGTCTGTTGCTCGTCCTCGGGCAGATGCAGTTCTCCGATATCCTCCATATTCACATCAAACAATGCGTTTACAAATTCCTCAGAATTGAATTTCTGGAGATCCTCAATGGTCTCCCCCACACCGATGTATTTTACCGGAACCTTCAGTTCAGACTGGATTGCCACCGCAATACCGCCCTTCGCCGTTCCGTCCATCTTCGTCAGAATGATGCCTGTGAGATCTGCCACCTCACCGAATTCTCTCGCCTGTACCAGCGCATTCTGTCCGGTGGTACCATCCAATACGATCAGGTTCTCTCTGTGGGCATTCGGGAACTCCTTGTCAATGATGCGGTTCATCTTGCGAAGTTCTTCCATCAGGTTCTTCTTATTATGCAGTCTGCCGGCAGTATCAATCAGAAGCACATCCACGCCTCTTGCTTTCGCTGCATTCACGGCATCAAACACCACACTGGCGGGATCCGCGCCCTCTTTTCCGCCGATCATGGGCACATCCGCTCTGGATGCCCATTCTGCCAGCTGATCTCCCGCTGCGGCACGGAAAGTATCCGCTGCGGCGATAAGGACTTTTCTGCCCTCATCCTTTAATTTACCTGCCAGCTTGCCCACGGATGTGGTCTTGCCCACACCGTTGACACCAATGACCATGATCACGGACTGTTCCTTCTCGAAATCATAGGCGGTCTCATCCACCTGCATCTGCTCCTTAATACTTTCGATCAGAAGCTGTTTGCATTCGGAAGGCTCCTTGATATGCTTTTCTTTTACCTGCTGTTTTAATCTCTCCACAATGGCAGTGGTGGCATTGACACCGATATCTCCCATAATGAGGATTTCTTCCAGTTCTTCGTAGAAATCATCATCAATGGCGGAAAAACCGCTGAAGACTGAATCGATTCCCCGAACAATGTTATCACGGGTCTTGGTCAGTCCTTCTTTCAGCCTCGCAAAAAAGCCTTTCTTTTCCTCACTCATCCCATTTCCTCCAATCAGCATTCTATCCAGAAAAACGCTTGCGTTTTTCTTGTATGAAACTTAGAACTTCTTCACGATTTTCATACTAATCGTCCAGGTCCTTGTCAATGAGGTTGACGCTGACTAAGGTAGATACGCCCTTCTCCTGCATGGTGATACCATACAGTCTGTCCACCTGTTCCATAGTGCCTCGTCTGTGGGTAATGACAATGAACTGGGTGTTCTTGGTCAGCTTATGTAAATACTTTGCAAAACGTCCTACATTGGAGTCATCCAGTGCGGCCTCGATCTCGTCTAACAGACAGAACGGAGACGGCTTCAGGTTCTGAATTGCGAACAGTAGGGAAATGGCGGATAATGCCTTCTCTCCACCGGAGAGCTGCATCATGTTCTGCAGCTTTTTTCCGGGGGGCTGTGCGATGATGCGGATGCCTGCCTCCAGAATATCCTCATCCTCCATCAGTTCCAGTGTTCCCTTACCACCACCGAAGAGTTCCTTGAATACCTTATCGAACTCTCTGCTGATCTCTGCGAATTTCTCCGTGAACTGTTTACGCATGGCGGTATCCAGTTCTTCGATGATGCCTTCCAGCGTCTTCTCCGCTTCCACCAGATCGTCATGCTGGGTCTTCATGAAAGTATAGCGCTCCATCAGGTTCTTGTAATCCTCTATGGCGTTGACATTGACATTGCCAAGCTTGCGGATCTCGTCTTTCAGACCGCTGATCTCGCGTTTCATAGCTGGCAGATCATTCATCTCTTCGTTGCGGAGTCCTGCCGCATCGCTTAAGGTGATCTCATACTCATCCCACATGTAATTGATCTGTCCTTCGATGCCGTCCTCCAGCTTTTTCTTCTGTTCGCCCAGACGATAGACTTCCTTATCCAGAGCGTTCATACGCTCGGACATTTCCTCTCTGCTGCGGAAGAAATCTTTCTGTTTTGCAGACAGTTCTTCCTTTTTCGCAAGGTCTTCGTCCAGCTTCTTCCTGGAAGCATCCTGATTCTCATGAGAAGCAGCAATGGTCTTCTCAATCTCCAGGATATTGTTCTTCTTGCGTTCCACTTCCTGCGCATTTTCCGTCAGAGCCTCTAAAATCTCTTTAAGCTCTGCCTGTGCACGTTCCAACTCGCCGCCTATACGATCCACATTTGCCTGCTTGTAATCCAGCGCCTGACGCATCTTCTCGACTTTTACTTCCCATTCTCCTGCGTGGGCGGAAGCTTCGCTCTCTTCCAGTCTGCAGCTCTCCAATTCTTTCTGAAAGCCCAGGATCTGTTCCTGCGTCGTCTTCTCCAGTTCTTCGCTGGCAGCCAGTTCCTGCGTAATGGATTCCTTGCCGGAACGGATCTCGAAGATCCTGGTCTCGATCTCCTGCTCCTCCAGCTTCAGAGACTGTGCACTCTCCGCCTCTTCTTCCATACGCTCTCTTGCCTGGGAGATGTTCAATCTTGCGGTATTCTGCTCAATGGACTTGCGCTGCATCTCGGTCTTCAGTGCTTCCAGATCCATACGAAGTTTATTTCTCTTACTCTTGGTGTCTTCGATCTTCTGATTGTAGGTTTTGATATCCTCAGAGAGCTTTTTCACCTTTTTCTCCAGTTCGTCCATCTCACGACGTCTTCCCAGGAGATTACTGTTGTTTTTAAAAGCACCTCCACTGATGGCACCACCGGGAACTAAGAGTTCGCCTTCCAGGGTGACCATGCGGATGCCGTAATCGAATTTTCTAGCGATCTTCACAGCATTGTCTACATTGTCTACCACAACGATACGTCCCAGCATAGCCTTCGCCACATTGCGGTATTCTTCTTCTGTGCCTACCAGTTCATCCGCCATGCCGATGACACCTTTTTCCTTAAGTGCCTCCGGATTCTTGAATTCCTGGGGCTTGGTAATACTGGTCAGAGGCAGGAATGTGGCTCTTCCGAGACGGTTCTGCTTTAAGAAGCCGATCATATGCTTGGCGGTCTCTTCGTTATCCGTTACGATATTCTGGATATTACCGCCCAGCGCAGTCTCGATGGCGGTCTCATATTTTGCCTCCACCTGAATGATGTCCGCTACGACACCGATGATGCCCTTTTCTTTTTCCTTCTGCTCCATGACTTTTTTGACGCTGCCGCCGTAACCATCATAGCGCTCGGTAATATTGGTCAGGGCTTCTAACTTAGACTGCTCCTGATGGAAACGGTTCTGTGTCTCCCGCAGCTTCGCATCCAGTCCGGTGAGATTTTCACGGATATTGCCAAGCTCCAGTTCGGATGCCGCTTCCTGTTCCGTCATCTGACGCAGTTCCTCAGTCACGGTCTCAAAAGTCTCTTCCAGCTTCTTCACCGTTTCTTCTCTGGCTGCCTCATCGGATTTGGCACGTAACAGTCTGGAATTTAACTCTGCCTTGCGGATATTGATCTGCTCCATCATGGTATCGAAGCGGCCCATCTTGGATTTAATGGTAGCTCTCTGGTTCAGTTCTCCAATAATGGTATTTTTCCCGGCTTCGATATTATTGTTGAGCTCGGTGATCTTATTCTGGATGGCTTCCAGATCAGCCTTCGCTTTTGCCGCAGCTTCTGCAATCTCCTGCACCTGGGTATCGGTATCCTTTTTATCGGTTAAGATATCCTGCTTTTCCTGTTCTTTGCCGGCAATCTCCTCTTCCAGGGCTGCTTTACGGTTGTTCAGATGGGTCTCACTGCCGTGGGCGGAATTGATCTGCTCCTTTAAGACATTGATCTCGCCTTCTAACTTACCGCGCATCAGACCGGTATCCGTCAGCTGTTCCCTGGCAGCTTCGATAGCGACATCCAGACTTTCAATCTCCTGCTGGATCCGTTCGTATTCTTCCTTGATACCCTCATATTTTTCACCGGTCTCACCAAGTTCCGTGCTTGCCAGATTGTATTTTTCTTCTGCGGAAGCAAGCTGTTCTCTCAGTCTCTTATTTTCCAATAAGAACACATTGATATCTAAGGATTTCAACTCTTCCTTTTTCCTCAGATAGACCTTTGCCACCTCGGACTGCTTCTCCAGAGGTTCTACCTGTTTTTCCAGTTCGGACAGAATATCATTCACACGCACCAGATTCTGTTTTTCGTTCTCCAGCTTTGTCTGGGCTGCTGCTTTTCTGCGCTTGAATTTCACGATACCGGCAGCCTCATCGAACAGTTCACGCCGTTCCTCGGGCTTACCGCTTAAGATCTTGTCGATCTGGCCCTGTCCGATAATGGAATAGCCCTCCTTACCGATACCGGTATCATAGAACAGCTCATTGACATCCTTTAATCTGCAGGGAGTACCATTGATCAGATATTCACTTTCTCCGGAACGGTAGATCCGTCTCGCCACTGTAACTTCGTCATAGTCGATCGCCAGCTGGTGATCGCTGTTGTCCAGAGTAATGGCAACATAGGCGTAGCTCAACGGTTTTCTGGTCTCTGTTCCCGAGAAAATAACATCCTGCATGCTGGCACCACGCAGCTGTTTGATGCGTTGTTCTCCCAGCACCCATCTTACCGCGTCCGCAACGTTACTCTTACCGCTGCCGTTAGGTCCTACGATACCGGTGATTCCGTTGTGGAACTGAAATACGATCTTATTGGCAAATGATTTGAACCCGTGTATCTCAATACTTTTTAAATACATATCCTCTATCCCTCAATAGCAGAAGCGCCTCGTAAGCCGCCTGCTGTTCTGCCGCTTTTTTTGTTCTTCCCTGCCCACGACCCAGGCATTCTCCCTCCATGTCGATCTCTACCACGAAGGTCTTGTCGTGTTCCGGTCCGCTCTCCTCTAACAGCCGGTACTCGAACTCTTTTTTGAGTTTCCCCTGAATCAGTTCCTGGAGATTACTCTTGCTGTCGTAGAAGAGACGCTTGTCCTCTAAGTCCGACAGAATAAAGCGGTCAATAAAAGCCTTGGCAGGCTGCATGCCACCATCCAGATAAATGGCACCGATCATGGCTTCCATACCGTCAGAGGTGATGCTGTCTCTGCGTCTGCCGCCGGTGTTCTCTTCGCCTTTTCCCAAAAGCATAAACTGTCCTAGCTCCAGGTCTCTGGCACAGAATGCCAGGGAAGGCTCGCACACCATAGAGGCGCGCATCTTGGTCAGCTCACCCTCCGGAACATCCGGGTGTTCCCGAAACAGGAAGTCACTGGATACCAGTTCCAGTACAGCATCTCCTAAGAATTCGATACGCTCATAGTTCTCTGTTTTGTTGATCTTTTGTTCATTGGTATAGGAGCTGTGGGTTAGAGCCTGCTTCAGCAATGCTTTGTTGTGAAAGCAATAGCCGATGCGCTGCTCCAGCACGTCCATTGTATAACCATCCAACATTTTTTTGTCCTCACTATATTCCGTAGTCCCGGCTATGGTAAGAAACGCGGCACGTTTGCACTCTGTCGCAGAGCGTAACGGTACATAGGCGTGGAAAATACCCACGCCAAGTACCGACGTCTGCTTACGGCGCGCTTATTCTTACCATAGCCGTGCCTACTGGACTACATCAAATTGCGATTGTATAAACTGAAAAACAGGAACAGTGCCTTGTGAGCAAGCTCTCGGTCACAGTTCCTGTTTTGTCTTTGCATGGCTCGTAGCTTTACTAGTTCACTGCGTTCTTGATCATCTCTACAGCGTCTTCTACTGTAGTAACCTGCTCTGCGGTCTCAGCAGGGATCTCGATATCGAACTCTTCCTCGATGCCCATGATGATCTGGTATACATCGAGGGAATCAGCACCCAGGTCATCCTGGAATGTGGTCTCCATGGTGATCTCATCGGGATCTACGTTTAATACCTCAGCAATGATTTTCTTCAACTTTTCAAATTCCATAACAGTTCCTTCTTTCCCAAATATTTCTCTTGATTAATTATTCTCTGCAGCCTTATCTTCCAGGCTGATCTGTTCTTTGATCTTCTCGTTGATCTTCTCTTCCTTAAAAGCAATACACTGCAAAATAGAATTCTTCACTTCCACTGCCTTGCTGCTTCCGTGAGTCTTCACTACCAGACCGTTCAGTCCGAGTAGCGGAGCACCACCATACTGGGAAGTATCAAAACTCTTTAATGTAGTCTTGAGTGCCGGTTTCACAAGCAGTGCACCCATTTTACTGCGAAGCGTGGACATCATCCCCTGCTTCACCTGATGCAGAAGTGCGGAGCTTACACCCTCATACATCTTCAATATCACATTGCCCACAAACGCTTCACAGACAATGACATCTGCCGCACCTGCCGGAATGTCTCTTGCTTCCACGCTGCCGATGAAATTGATCTCCGGGCAATTCTTAAGAAGCGGGAAGGTTTCTTTTACCAGCGCGTTGCCCTTCTCCTCCTCGGCGCCGATATTCACAATACCGACTCTCGGATTTTTTACTCCCATAACGCTTTCCATATAGACACTGCCCATCTTGGCAAATTGGACTAGCATGGAAGGTCTCGCATCTACGTTGGCTCCACAGTCTAATAAAAGGCTTACGCCCTTCTCTGTTGGAATCAGGGGAGCTAATGGCGGTCTCTCCACACCGCGGATACGACCTACGATCACCTGTCCACCTACCAGTACCGCACCGGTACTTCCCGCAGATACAAATGCATCGCATTCGCCGTTCTTCACCATATACATGGCTTTGACAATGGAGGAATCCTTCTTCCGACGGATTGCCATGACCGGAGGTTCTGCCGTCTCAATGACTTCTTCGGCATGTACGACTTCCAGCTGCTCTGCATCATAGCTGTACGCCTTTAATTCCTCACGGATCACAGGCTCCTTGCCTACCAGGAATACTTTGACGCGCTTATCTGCGTTGACAGCTTCCACAGCACCTTTTACGATCTCTGCCGGAGCATTATCGCCACCCATTGCGTCTACAGCAACATTTACATATTCTGCCATTTCGTCGTTCCTTTACCTGTTTATGTTTATCCGCTCATCATCAAACCGCTCCGTGGATCGCACCAAACAGTTTGATGATGTCAGATTCATTCTTACTATACTAAAGGCGTATATAAAAAGCAAGTGATTTTTTTGTGAAAGCAAAAGGAGATTCCATCCGGAATCTCCTCTTCTCTTTTCACTTAATTTCGCTTCATTGATTTATCAATTAATCAACGCTTACGACCTGCTTCTTATTGTAAGAACCACAAGCCTTGCAAACTCTGTGAGGCATCATCAGTGCACCACATTTGCTGCACTTTACCAATGTAGGAGCGCTCATTTTCCAGTTTGCTCTTCTCTTATCTCTTCTACCTTTGGAAGATTTATTCTTAGGACAAATAGACATCGTTACACCTCCTTATTCGCGTTGAAGATATCTTGGATTGCTGCCATACGAGGATCCGGTACGAAAGTATCGCAACCACATTCCTTCAGATTCCTGTTCTGACCACATACAGGGCAGATACCCTTGCAGTCTTCCTTACACAGGATCTTTGCCGGCCAATTCACCAGAATTTCATCGTACACAAAAGCCTCTACATCCAGCTGCCATCCATCCATAAAGCTCTGCTCGGTATCTTCTTCCTCACTTACTTCCGCTTCCGGAGAATAAACGATTCTGTCAAACTTAAGCTTCATTGCTGTAGGTACTTCAGTAAGGCACCTGTCACATTTCGTGTCAAAGGTAAGCTCTGCAGTGCCGGTTACTTTTGCCTTGTTCACACCGATGTTGGTAAAAGTAAGATTAATGGGTGTCTTCTCCGTAATAGAGAAATCTCCCTGGCGGCTCTTAAAGCTTGTCATCTCAAGCGGAATGGCAACAGTCTCTACCTTGCCTTCGGATGTTAATACATCAGATAAACTTACTAACATAGCGACTCCTATGCAATATGTTGCGTAGAAAACACAAGTCTCCTACGATGTGTTGATTCACACACTGACTTATTATACATAGGCAATACTCTTTTGTCAACAAAATTTTGTAGGATTTTCATACAATTTTTGTATTCTGTGTCCGCCTACTTTTCCAGTCCGTAACTGCTGATCGTCCATCCCATCTCATCATATCTAAACGTCATAAACAGATAAGATAATGAGTCCTCCTGTACCGGCCGGAACTCTACTTCCACCGTACAGTTACCCTTGCTGTCCGTATCCACCCCGGAAAGTCCCTTGATGCCCATGATCTCAACTTCGCCTGTGTATTCCTCCTGAAAATATGTATTTGTGAAATCCTTTGCGATCCGGTACACAGCCATTCTGTCTGCTGTTCTCTCCACTTCATCCAGTATTTTCAGTTCATCATCACCGCTCATAAGACCGTATCTCAGATTTAAGAAATAATATATTTCTATGTCATCAGGCCTTTTTCCCTCTTCCGACCATTTCACATACTGCTCCGCCTGTTCGTCGGATACATTTTCCTGATTGGAAAATACGATCATAATGAGTGACATTCCCTGGTCTACCTCTTTCTTTTCGATAATATTCAGGGAGTGAAAATACATTTCCTTATAGTCTTCCTCCACTGTCCCGGCATCTATATTGCCTCTGAGCAAATAATAGGTACTTCCGTCAAATTCCGCATAAGAAAGGATCCATTTTTCATTATAGCAGTAATTTACCATCAATAATTGTGCCGGATTCCCCTGCTTGGACTGCTCATAAAATTCCGTCAGCAGTTCTGCCCCGCTGCGCTCTTCGAATTGATCACTTAACACATACACCGGGTAGGCCTTCAGATCTTCCATATTAAAAGGAAGTTTTGACATTTCCTGTAAAATCACTTCTGGATCTCTTTTCCCTTTTAGGTTTTCCAGAATATTATCGGTCTGCACAAAGTTTTCCGCTTCCTGCACTGCCTCCTGTGTCTGTTCGTCTGTCTGTTCGACGGTGCTGGAGGTACTTACCGTTTCACTTTCCTGCACGACATTTTTACTCTCAGTTTCCTGCGTTTCTCCGCCGCAGGCCGTAAGAAATAAACATGCCAGAATTACCCCGGTCAAACGTTTCCTTCGCCAGCATTTTTTACACATCTTCATGCCCCGTTCCCTCCCACAGTCTACGATGGTTGTTTTATCAAATTATAGCAGATAATAACACACCATTGCATCATACTTGCATCATTTCCCTCTCTTTTTATTTTCAGATACAAAAACCGGAGCAGTCTTTGCGACCACTCCGGCTTTCCTATCACTTTCTTATTTCCTTATTCTTCGTAATCTTATTTACGCTTCCGCTACAGCCTCTTTCATGCTCTTCACATATTCTCCGATGTAAGGAGCTGCGTCTTTGCCATACTTTGCAATGATCTTCACGATGGCGCTTCCGACAATGGCTCCGTCGGATATGGATGCCATGGCTTTGGCCTGCTCGGGAGTGCTGATGCCGAAACCGATAGCACAGGGAACGTCAGTCACAGTGCGGATGCTTTCCACGATGGCGGGCAGATCGGTCTTGATCTCACTGCGCACGCCGGTGACACCCATAGAGCTTACCACATAGATAAAGCCTTCTGCCTCCGATGCGATCTGGCGGATACGGCTCTCGGAAGTAGGTGCGATCATGGAGATCACCTTCACGCCATGAGCTTTGGCGGGAGCCTCCACCTCCGTCTTCTCTTCATAAGGCACATCGGGAATAATAATGGCGCTGATACCCAATTCCTCACACTTGGTAAAAAATTTCTCATATCCGTAATGGAATACCGGATTCACATAAGTCATAAACGCAAGGGGAATCTCTGACCGCTCCCGCACCCTCTGTACGATCTCAAACACACCGTCCGTGGTCATGCCGTTGCTAAGAGAGCGGATATTTGCCTCCTGGATCACCACGCCTTCCGCCGTGGGATCGGAAAAGGGGATACCGATCTCTATGAGATCCGCCCCTGCCTTTTCCATCTCTAAAATGAATTTTACGGTGCTGTCCGCATCCGGGTCTCCTGCAGTGAGGAAGCCGATGAACGCCTTTTTATTCGGTGTATCAAATACTTTTTCTAATTTACTCATCGTATCTGTCTCCATTTCTTCTATCTATATTTCATATGTTAATTTCATCAGTCATGAATATCCACACCACGGTATCTCGCGATGGCTGCCACATCCTTGTCACCTCTTCCGGACAGACATACGATAATGCTCTGATCCGGGCTGTAATTCTTTGCGATCTTACGCACCTGTGCTACCGCATGGGCACTCTCAATGGCGCAGATAATTCCCTCGGTTCTTGCCAGATATTCAAAAGCATCCACTGCTTCATCATCCGTGATGGGCACATACTGCGCTCTGCCGATGTCATGCAGATAAGCATGCTCCGGCCCGATACCGGGATAATCCAGTCCTGCGGAAATGGAATATACGGGAGCGATCTGTCCGTACTCATCCTGGCAGAAATAGGATTTCATGCCATGGAAGATTCCTAAGGATCCCGTCGCAATCGTAGCTGCGGTCAGTGCCGTATCCACGCCTTTGCCTGCTGCCTCACAGCCGATGAGTTCTACATCCTTATCCTCAATAAAGTTGTAAAACGCACCCATGGCATTGCTGCCGCCGCCCACACAGGCTACCACGGCTGCCGGAAGCTTTCCTTCTGCCTTCAGGATCTGCTCTTTTGCTTCCTGACTGATGACACTCTGAAAATCTCTTACGATCATGGGGAAAGGATGCGGTCCCATAACGGACCCCAGTATATAATGGGTGTCCGCTACGCGGTTGGACCACTCTCTCATAGTCTCATTGACGGCATCCTTCAAGGTCATGGTACCGGAAGTCACGGGATGTACCTTGGCTCCGAGGAGTTCCATACGATAAACGTTCAGCGCCTGTCTGTCGGTATCTTCTTTTCCCATGAAGATCTCACATTCCATCCCTAAAAAGGCTGCTGCCGTTGCGGTAGCCACACCGTGCTGTCCGGCACCTGTCTCTGCGATCAGACGGGTCTTCCCCATCTTCTTTGCCAGCAGTGCCTGTCCAAGTGCATTGTTGATCTTGTGGGAGCCGGTGTGGTTTAAGTCCTCTCTCTTTAAATAGATCTTCGCGCCGCCCAGATCCTTGGTCATCTTCTCCGCATAGTACAGCAGAGAGGGGCGACCGGCATATTCATTCAGCAGCTTATTTAGTTCCGCATTGAATTCCGGATCCTTTTTATAATACTCATAGCACTCCTCCAGATGGATCAGTTCATTCATCAATGTCTCGGAGATATATTGTCCTCCGTGGATTCCGTAACGTCCTTTGCTCATGTGTTCATCCTCTTTTCTTTATTCCTGATTTTTATTCCTTATTTTCATTTTGATTTCTAATTTTTCATTTATAATTCTTCTATATTTTCAATCTCTATTGTTTCGATACCGTTCTACCAGTTCCATGATCCGACGCATCTTCTCCGGATCTTTCTTCCGGTCACTCTCAATGCCGGAGCTTAAATCTACCGCGTAAGGTCTTACCGCTTCCATGGCTTCGGTGAGATTCTCCGCCTGCAATCCTCCTGCCAGAAAAAATTCCCTGTCGATCCCACCAAGGACGCTCCAGTCAAACACCTGTCCCGCTCCCATTCCGTTGTCAAATAACAGATAGTCTGCACTGCTGTCCAGCCAGGCTTCCACATCATACCGGTCTCTTACTTTGACCGCCTTGATCACCGGCTTGTGGCACACCGCCTGCAGATACTGGATATCCTCTTCCGTCTCATCCCCGTGAAGCTGTGCCACATCCAGAATACCTTCCTCCAGCAGTTCTATGATGTTCTTCGGATCCTCATTCACAAACACCCCCACCGTCCGGATTCCCGGCAGAAGCTTTTTGCGATATTCGGCTGCCTGCTCCTTCGTAACCGCCCGGTGACTCTTTTCATAAAATACAAAACCCACATAATCCGGCTGCACCTCATTGGCATAAGCAATATCCTCCGGACGATAGAGACCACACATTTTTACTTTCATACCATTTACAACCTTTCTATGACCTGCAAACTTTCAGGTACTTTAGTACCTTGCCGTAGGCACAAATTTGCGTGTGAAAAATTTATTTTTCACACTGTCCGCGAAGCTCCTGCAATACCGCTTTCTTATCCGCGCTTCGCATCAGCGTCTCTCCGATGAGAACAGCATTGGTACCGTTCTGCTCCAATTCCTCGATGTCCTGCCTCGTCTTCATGCCGCTTTCAGATACGAAGAGGATGTTCTCCGGCACCAGTTCCCGCAGCCGCACGGAATTATGGATATCCACCGTAAAATCTTTCAGATTCCGGTTATTGACACCGACGATCCTTGCGCCGGCTGCAAGCGCCATCTCCACTTCCTTCTCGTCATGGGCTTCCACCAGTGCCGACAGGCCAAGTTCTCTGGCAATCCCCGCGTATTCCGACAGCTGCATGGGAGAGAGAATCGCGCAGATCAGGAGCACTGCATCCGCTTCGATATTTTTTGCCTCGTAGATCATGTATTCGTCCACTGTGAAATCTTTTCGCAGCAGAGGGATCTGTACCGTCTGCCGGATCTTCGACAGATATTCATTCTTCCCCTGAAAATATGCCGGTTCCGTCAGTACCGAGATTGCATCCGCTCCTGCTGCTTCGTATTCCTTTGCGATCTGCACATAAGGAAATTCCGGTGCGATCAGTCCCTTGGAGGGCGACGCCTTTTTCACCTCGCAGATAAAGCTCATCCTCTTCTTTGCCAGTGCCTGTTCAAAAGGAAATCCCGTATTACTGTCTAACTCTCTTGCCCTGGCGATCTGTTCTGCAAGAGGCAGTGCTTCTTTGGCTGCTGCCACCCGCTCCTTTGCAGAGGCTGCTATAGTAT
>OHVZ01000396.1_pt1 | contig 20953 bp, 10 predicted proteins | sample 1579561 | NCBI WGS metagenome assembly OHVZ01 (sample SAMEA3882547, study PRJEB24775) | human gut metagenome | biome: human-associated habitat; feature: intestine environment; material: feces | place: Netherlands | collected 2009/2010
CTTCTATTACTTCTTTATCACACATAAGCAAATTGGGAGGGATTGTATATCGGGAACTGGGACACGACGGTGTTGACGTATCAGAATTCGGAAATGATCGGCAAAACACTGCGCGAGGGAGAACGGCTTGAAGAATTGCGCAATGCTATGCTTGACGCACAGTCCGGCGTATACGATGCCGGTATTATTGTATCTCCGGGAACCGGAGACCTTTGTCTGTCTATGTATGCGCCGATATATGATCAGAATGAGAATCCGATCGGCTATGTCGGAGGCGGTGTGTTCAGTGCCCAATTGGAAGATGTGTTGAGCAATCTGAAGATTTCCGGTATGGAAAATACACAGTTTTATATGGTAAACACGCAGACAAAAATGAATCTGATCAATCCGGATGAAAAATTGCTGGCAACGGAAAGTGAGGATCCGGTCCTTTTGGATGTGATTGATCGTGCCAATGAGCATCCGAAAACCAAAACCGGGCATTTTACAGCGGACGGCAAATTTGTGCAGTATGTAAATATGGCGGGCCGTGCCTGGGTACTTGTTCTGGTATGTGATGCCAAAGAAGCCTATCGTGCTTCCAACCAGATCGTTGCGCAGCTTGCCGCATGCTGCGTGGCCGCATATCTGCTGATCGGAATTCTGTCGTTTGTCTCGATTACGAGATGTACCAGACCGTTGGGATTTGTTGAGCGTGCAATTGTAAGACTCGGCAATCTGGATCTGACAAAAAGCCGGGAACTGGACAGGTATCTGGGGCATAAAAATGAGGTTGGTATTCTGGCGGATAAAATTGAAACGCTGCGGCAGGCATTGGCTGAGATCGTAGGGGTATTGAACGACTGCAGCGAGAGTGTGAATGTGTCCTCGCAGTCCATTAATTCCAATACGGGCGAACTGTCCGATTATATTACGGACAATATGGCGACGACACAGCAGCTGGCAGCAGGAATCGAATCAACAAACGGGATCGTGTCTGACCTGAACGAAAAGGTGGAACATATCAATACCATGCTTGAAACGGTTGCATCACTGATACAGGATGGTGCGGAGAAAAGTCAGGAACTGCTGGACAGTTCCTCCAATATCGAGAAGACATCAAAGGAGTCTTATGAATCCTCTCTGTTGAGCATTGAACGCAATCGTACGCATATTCAGGAAGCAACTTCCAAGCTCCGGGGATTGTCGGAAATCAATTCGCTGGTTGCGGATATTATGGGGGTAGCGGAGGAAACGAACCTGTTATCCTTAAACGCTTCCATCGAAGCGGCAAGAGCCGGAGAGGCAGGAAAGGGATTTGCCGTCGTTGCGTCGGAGATCGGCAACCTTGCAAAAGATTCTTCGGAGACTGCTTCGCGGATCGACGGAATCTGTGGAAATGTGAATGAAAATATTAGTGATGTTGCGGATTGTTTCACACAGCTGACCGATTATCTGGAACAGGATGTAGCACCGGCATTCAGCGCATTCAACCATATTTCGGAGGAAAACAAACAGATGGCAACGGATTTGAAATCTGTGATCGTCCAGATGCAGGAAACGTTACAGGAGTTTGGTGTGTTTTTGAATAATGTGACGCGGCAGATGAGTAATATTCAGCAGGCGTCTGAACAGAATGAACGTGGGGTTGGTGACATTGTAAACAAGACATCAAGCGCAACACTTGTTTCTGAACAGATGATAAACGTGGCAAACAGCAACAAAGAGAGCGTAGAAAAGCTCATGAAGATCATAGATCAGTTCACGGAAGAAAAACAGGTTTAGGATAAGAATGACAAAAATTGACGCGCGGTGTTATTTTACCAGTAAATGTAAAATTTCGCCGCGCGTGATTTATTTTATGTACAACGTTAGCAAACAAGCAGAATAAGAATTGGAAGTGCCCCAGCATGTGGGACAAAAATCACTAAAACATCACAACAAATTACACTCCTTGTTCAAAATCCAAGTCGGCAAACCCGAATTGTTTTACTGCAATTTGTCGGCTGTTCTTCTATAGTTTTTCCCTGTTTTTGTCGGCTTTGATTTTGCTACTATTAAGATACACAAAAATCTATTTAAGGAGGAAAATAGGAGTGGGAAAAATGGGGAAAATGGGGGCGTGCATTGCACTATCCGCGGCAATGATGCTCACGAGTGTAGGCAGTATGCTGCCGTCGGATTGGGGTATTGATACGGTATATGCGGATGAGACAAAGACAACAAACAAGACGTTCACCGCGGACCAGCTAGACGTAAGTTGGGGAAATGCAAAGTACAAACTTGAGGATGGTAAATGGAAGCTTACCTTTGCAAATCAATATGATCAGGTAAAATGGAAAGTGCCGGAGACGATTGCACTTTCAGATGTGAAGTCCGTTACATTTCATGTCGCAGATCAAAAAGGATCCGTTACTTTAAAAGTGTATAATGGTGGAGATGATGCAGAAGGCGCTAATACAAAGTATAATTTAACAGGAAGTGAAGAATATACGATTGAACCATCTGGAGAAGGTAGTGTTGATGCAGTTGGACTTATGACAACTGACGCACCTGGATCAGGTTCGGAAGTTAGTCTGATCAGTGTAACATTTGAATTAAAAGAAGGAAGCGGAAGCCAGATTACTCATGGCGAGAACATCATTGATAATGGAGATTTTTCAAATCAGGATTTCTCATCCTGGAGTGCTTCATTAGGAGACGCTACGATTACAGCAGAACCTGTTGAAAATGGAGCTAATATTGGTGTTACAACATGTGGTGCTATTACAAGATCCGGCGATCCGTCAAAATCATATGAATGTTTTGCACAGGACATCACGGGAAAAGTAAGAGAAGGCGAAGAATATGAGTTTTCTTTTTGGGCAAAATTGTCGGATGATTATAAGGATTCTAAAGATAAAAAATTGAAAGATTCTCAGAAAACTGTTCAATTTCAGCCGTATTATGTGAATGGAAATGATAAGGAGGTGTATGATACAACAGGACTGATTTCCGGTACATCCGCGCAGGTTCTTGAAGCTGGAAAATGGACGAAATTCGAAGGAACATACAAGATTCCTTCAGGTGCGAAGAAGGTTGTGATTCGTATTTTGGAACAGGGAGATTGGCAGGATCCAAAATCCTGTATCATGGGAAAATACTATGTGGCAAATGTATCCATGAAAAAGATCACAAAACCAAAACCGGAGATTGAAAAGGACATTCAGGATTGGAAAACATCCGTTACAGAAAGTCTTGGAACTGGTTCGATCGCAGGTACTGCCATCATGTCAAGTGAAATTAAAGACGATACGTTGATGGAACTTGTCGAGAAACATTTCAATGCGGTGACATTCGGAAACGAGTTAAAGCCGGATGCACTGTTTAACTATCAGCTTGATTCGTCGATTAAGACAAAGAAGATCAATTTTAACGATTCAGAATTGGAAGTGCCGGTTGTGAACGATGCAGGAGACAGCCTTGACTTTTCCCGCGCAGATGCGATGGCAGATAAGATCCTTGAGTGGAACAAGGTCCATCCGGATCAGAAGATCCGTATCCGCGGACATGTGCTGGTATGGCATTCACAGACACAGGAATGGTTCTTCCATGAGAACTATGACATTACACAGCCATATGTGAATAAAGAGACTATGAACCGCAGACTGGAGTGGTTTATTTCCAGTGTGTTTGGTCATTATTTTGGAAAAGCTGCAAACGGAAAGTATGACGGACTCTTCTATGGATGGGACGTTGTGAATGAGGCAGTCATCGGTAACACCTATCGTACCGATAAAGTGAGTGCCGCAGAATCGCTCAATGAGATCCGGCATGGCAATAACTCAAGCTGGTGGCATGTGTATAAAAGCAACGAGTTTATCATCAATGCTTTCAAGTATGCAAACAAATATGCGCCAAAGGATGTAGAACTTTACTACAATGACTTCGGAGAGACAGACAACACCAAGTCTGAGGGTATCGTAAAACTGATCAACGACGTGAAGTCTGCAGACGGAACCAGACTGGATGCTTTTGGTATGCAGGCACATTACAATGTGGACGGTTTCTCAGCAGCACAGTTTAAGAGTGTAGCGAAGAAGTATGCAGCGGCAGCCGGCAAAGTGCAGCTGACTGAGCTGGATTTTAAGGCAAGCAGCACTTACGACGGTACAGCGGCTACAAAGGAAAGCGAATACACCAAGATGGCATACTGCCATAAGAATCTGTATGAGGCGATCAAGGCGTTAAAGAAGGAAGGAACAAACGTATCCGGCCTTACCGTCTGGGGTGTCATTGAGCCGAATTCATGGCTGCATTCCCAGTCGGATCTCGGTGGCGGAGCAAGCGGCTCTGCACAGTGCCCGCTGCTTTTTGACGGAAACTATAAAGCAAAGCCTGCTTATTGGGCTTATGTGGATGCATCGCAACTTAAGCCGGCGATTCAGAAGGTTACTATTACAGAGGCGAAGGATGGCAATATTGCAGGAGAAACCTATACGATCGATCAGGGTGAGGTACAGGCAGAATTTATCCCGGTATGGGATGCAGACGGTCTTACCGTACAGGTAAAAGTAAAAGACACAACCGTAAATGATGCAGATGCTGTTACGGTATATGTAGATCCAGAAAATTCGGCATCGGATATCACACCGGATAAGGTGACGGTTGCAAGAACAGCTGCTGCTGCGATCGCAGGCGGATATCAGGCAACCGTCAAGGTTTCGATGAAGAATTTGAAAGTTGCACAGCAGATCAGTCTCGATGTTGTTGTAAACAATGACGGGAAGACAGGAAGCTTTAATGATCTGACCGGAAAGCAGGAGTCAAGCAGTAAGTATTATGCAGTGGCAACCATGAAGCCGGGCATCGAGAAGATCCCGTACGGAACAATTTCGGTTGACGCAGATGCAGATGCCGCATGGGGCAATGCGGTAAACATCCCGCTTACGATCAACAAAGGCTCCGAGGCTTCTGCCAATGCAAAGGTTCTCTGGGATGATGACAATCTCTATGTATATGCAACCATAAAAGACGCGGTATTGGATAAAACAGGCGCTCAGACGCATGAGCAGGATTCTCTTGAAGTGTTCATCGACGAGGACAACGGCAAGACCGCTTCCTATGGAGAGGATGATAAGCAGTATCGTATCAATTATAACAATGAGCAGTCCTTCAATGGTAAAAAATGTCTGGCAGAGAATGTCAAGTCTGCAACAAAAACAATCGATGGCGGATACGTGGTTGAGGCTGCTTTCAAGTGGACGGATATCAAGCCGGCAAACGGAACCAAGATTGGGCTGGAATTCCAGATCAACGATGCAAAAGACGGCAAGCGTATCGGTACGTTAAGCTGGTATGATGAGACCGGAATGGGCTGGTCAGGCTCAAACGTATATGGTACGGTCGAATTAACCGGAAAGACCGGCAGCAATGGCGGAGGCTCGTCTGTAAATCCGGGAACTTCGGATACGAAGCCGGATGTGAAACCGAACGGAAAACAGGATACGAAGCCGGATGTGAAACCGGACGGAAAACAGGATACGACCATTGAGACATCCAAAGTGGAAATTACAGTTTCCGGCGATAAGAAGGCTGAGGCATCGGTAACCATAACAAAGGATGCGCAGGGAAATGTGACCAGCGCAAAAGCAACGGTATCGGGATCAAAGGGAACACTTACCGCAGATGTGGTAAAGCAGCTTACCGAGGCGGCAGGAACCGAAGATCTTACGATCATCGTGCAGGTTAAGAATGCGAATGGTGATGTGAAATACACGGTTTCCGTTTCCGCAAAGAATGTGAAAAATAATAAATCACTGAAGGCATTTGTTGTCAACCGTAAGACGGGTGAATATGAACTGATCAACAGCAAGACCTATAAGGCTAAGGACGGAAAGCTGAATGCAAGTTTTGGAAAGAAGGGCGATTATGTACTTCTGACGACAAAGGAAGCAGCCAGAATTGAAAAAGAAATCCTTAAGACCATCGCTCCGAAGAAAACAAAGGCAACGGTTAAAAAAGGAAAAACAACGGAGTTTAAGCTTGACAGCAAGCTGAATCAGAACAATGTAAAGAAGGTAACTTACAAAATTTCCAAGAAGTCGATTGCTACCGTAAACAAGAACGGTAAGATCAAAGCAAACAGGAAAGGAACGGTAACGATCAAGGCAATCGTGACTTTAAAGAATGGAAAAACAAAAACAGTATCCATGAAGATAGCTGTTCGATAGAAAATATTGACAGGAATACAATTACTATAGTTTGTCAGTAATTATTCCATAAAAAGCCCTCGTGACGCAAGCGGGGGCTTTTTTTATAATCAAATCACAAGAAAAGCATAATCCCAAAAGAAATAAAACAGTAATAAAAGGGGGCATCCGGATGTTCTATAATAAAAGAAAAACAATCGGGGTCTTTTTGAACCGTGCAGAACTGGAATTCCAGCAGGTGCTCAGCAGATCGCTGACCGAGACGGCAAAACAATGCGATTATAATATTGTTTACCTGACTTCATTTGGAATCCGGGAAACCGAGACAATGTATGATCTGTATGAGAAGAACGTTGTTGATTTTGCACCGATTGAAGAATTTGATGCAATTATTGTTGCGCTGGATACATACGATACACCCAGCTTTCGAATGAAACTGATCGAAGGTCTGAAAGACAGAGCGCATGGTCCGGTCATCAGTTTTCGTGAGGAGTCGGAGGGATTCTACGGGATACTCTCGGATGCCAATTCGATGGTGGAGGAGCTGGTAAAGCATATTGCAAATACGCATTCTGTGAGAAATATCTGTTTTATGGCAGGATACAAGGGGCATTATGACAGCCAGATCCGAGAACAGCATTACCGGTTGGCGATGGAGGAACTCGGACTTCCGATCTATGAAAATTCAATTTTTTACGGAGATATGTGGAAAGGAAAAGGCGAGCAGGCATACGAATTTTTCTTTTCCGATGAAACGCATCGTCCGGAGGCGATCGTCTGTGCGAATGACTTTATGGCGAGAGCACTCACAATCGTGCTTGAAAAACACGGAATTTTGGTACCGCAGGATGTTATGGTCAGTGGCGTGGATAATTCACCGGAATCATGCGATGTACTTCCGCAGTTGACATCGATCGCCGTGGATTATGAAGCGATGGCAAAAGAGGCGGTCTATCTTGTGAGGGATCTTCTTGAAGGTGTGCCGAGGGAACATAATATCTATGTTCCGGCTAAAATTCTGTTTCGGGAGAGTACGAAGGATTGTACCGACCGGGAGGATAAGAGAAGTGATGAAATCTACCAGAAACTGATTGAGATCCGGGAGAAACACAACCGGCAATCCTATTTTTCGACGGACATGGACGGATGCACCGATTATGCGGAGATGAAACAGATCGTAGCCAAGAATCTGCATCTTCTCGGAATGTGCAAAGAATTTTATCTCGCGCTGCTCGGTGAAGAAAAGGAGCATATCAGGTATTTTAAGCAGGATATTACTTCGTATGCAAAACTCGGAATGGAAATCAGGGACGGTCAGATATTGCATGTATCCGGGGAGTGCTTCCGGCAGAAAGATCTGCTTCCGGAGAAAGTGTGTGATGATAGCTGGAAAGTATATTATATCCGGGTATTGCATAATCGGGAAAAAAATTTCGGCTATACCGTTGTACAGTTTGAAAATCCGTTGGATGGACCGGACGAATTTTATCATGACTGGAATTTGACCTTAAGCCAGACGATCAATAATTTTTATACGACAAAATACCTGATCCGGCTGAATCACGAAAATCAGGAAAAAAGTGTGACGGATTATCTGACCGGATTAAATAACCGCCGCGGCATGGAAGATTACATCAATGAGAAGTGGCCGGAGTGGATCCTTGGAAACCGGTATCTGATCTGCGCAAGCGTGGATGTGGACGGATTGAAAGTGATCAATGATTCTTATGGACATAAGGAAGGCGATTGGGCAATCTGTGCCGTTGCGGAAGCAATACGCAAGGCAATTGGCAAATACGGCATTGCAGCCCGAACCGGAGGGGATGAGTTCGTGTTTGTTCTGACCGGAGCGAATGCCGGACTTGTCAGGGATGTGGAGAATCAGATCCGCCATTATCTGGATGAGGCAAACGCGCAAAGTGGTAAACCTTACCGGGCGGACTGCTCGATCGGACATTATATGACGCAGATTACGGCGCGTGAATCGTTTGAAGAATGCATGCGCATGAGTGATATAGAAATGTATAAAGAAAAGAAAGCAAAGAAAGTAGGGAGGTAATGATTATGAACGGACCGGTGGCACCAAAGGATCCGGAAAAGAAAAGACCATATTTTTACATTATGAAGGATAAAGAAATCTTCGGAGCAAAACAGGAAGACGGAAGTGCGATTCATTTTATCTATGAGAGTGACGGAAGACTGATCAACAGCGCACAGATCGTCGGAAATATTACGGATGAGAACATGCTTCGGTTATTGGAGACGGTGGAGGGATTCGGCAAGCTTGTACACAGTATCGGGGTGTCTGTTGAGACCGACAATCCAAAGGAGGAGATGGAGTTCATCTTCCAGATGTACGGGAAAAAAGATCTCTACGGAGGTGGAACCAATCTGCGATGCAGCCTGACCGGAGACGGAATGGAACGGCGCATTTATCTGTCGGATTATACCTGGACAGAGGATGATTATATTCCGGGACAGATCAAGTTCATCATGAGCGTACCGGAAAAGATGGGAAAAGCGAGCGTTCGGTTTTATCTGAACGACGGATATACGGCTCCGGAAGAGGTGGAAGAAGAAGCGGTGGATACGAAATCGGAACGGTACTGCACGATGATCGAGCGTTCTCTCATGAATCTGGGCAACACCTACCGTATCCGCAAAGCGATCGAGAAGGCGAGAGCCGGAAAAGAAGTAACGCTTGCCTATATCGGAGGTTCGATCACGCAGGGGGCGGGAGCAACACCGATCAATACCGAGTGTTATGCCTATAAGTCCTATCAGCTTTTCAAAAGCAGATTTGCGATGAGAGATAACGTTAAATTTGTGAAAGCGGGCGTTGGAGGAACCCCGTCGGAGCTTGGAATGCTCCGCTTTGACAGAGATGTGTTAAGAGACGGCGAGAAGCCGGATATCGTAGTCGTAGAATTTGCGGTCAACGATGAGGGCGACGAGACGAAGGGCGATTGCTACGAAAGCCTTGTGCGCAAGATCTTAAAGCTGGATTGGAATCCGGCGGTCGTTCTGCTTTTTTCCGTATTTGCCAATGACTGGAATCTGCAGGATCGCTTAAGTCCGGTCGGCAGACTGTATGATCTGCCGATGGTCAGTATCAAGGATACCGTGGTGGAGCAGTTTACAAAGAAACCGAACGAGGGAAGGGTTCTGACAAAAAATCAGTTCTTTTACGATATGTTTCATCCGAGCAACCTCGGCCATACCATTATGGCAGACTGTTTACAGTATCTGTTTGAGCGCTGTGATTTGAGCGAACATGCAAGACTTGACGCTTTTGAGAGCGGCCTGACCGAGGAGGGAATGCTTGCACAGCAGCTGCAGATGAAGCCGGCAATCGGCAAAAGCTTTGAGCATGTACGGCTTCTGGATAAGAAAGATGTCTATGCCGGGGCCCAAATCGACGCCGGTGGCTTCTGTGCAACGGATGATCAGCTCCAGAGTGTGGAGATGGATGACCGGTTAGAATTGACACCGGAGTTTCCGTACAATTGGATGTACGATGCAACGATGCCGGAGAATGCTGCCTTTACAATCCGCATCCATTGCAAAGCGCTTGTGTTGATCTTTAAGGATTCCGGAGAAGTGGACGTTGGAAAGGCGTATGTCGATGTGGACGGTGAGCGTCGCATGACGGCGGATCCGCATATTAACAACTGGCAGCACTGCAACGCGATGATCGTGTTCAATGAGGATGAAAGCGCCGACCATACGGTACGCATTGAAGTCGCAGAAGAAGACAGAAACAAGAAGTTTACAATTTTAGGATTTGGTTACGTGTTATAGGAGGAGTAAAATGGTTACAGTTAAGAATCCGATTTTAATGGGATTTTATCCGGACCCTTCCATTTGCAGAAAGGGAGAGGATTATTATATCGTCAATTCAAGTTTTGTGTATGCACCGGGAGTGCCGATCTTTCACAGCAGAGATCTCGCACATTGGGAGCAGATCGGTAATATTTTAGACCGTCCGTCGCAGCTTCCTGTGGCGGGAGCGGATATCTCAGATGGTATTTATGCGCCGACGATCCGCTATCATGATGGTTTGTTTTATATGATCACGACCAATGTGACGCACGGCAACAATTTTATCGTCACAGCGGAGAATCCGGAAGGACCGTGGTCCGAGCCGTATTATCTCGGCGACGATGCCCCGGGCATCGATCCGAGCCTTTTTTTCGACGATGACGGCAAATGTTATTATTGCGGAACCCGTCCGAATCCGGAGGGCGTTCGCTATAACGGGGACTGGGAGATTTGGATTCAGGAATTGGATCTTAAGACCATGAAGCTGGTCGGTGAGAGCATGGCAATCTGGAAAGGTGCGGTAAAGGGATGTATCTGGCCGGAAGGTCCGCATATTTACAAGATCGATGGTTATTATTATCTACTCCACGCAGAAGGCGGAACCGGTCCGGAACATAGTATTACGGTGGCACGCAGTAAGAAGCTGTTCCAGTGGTTTGAAGGCTGTCCGCGCAATCCGATTTTCACACACCGCAATCTCGGTATGGATTATCCGGTCATCTATGCGGGACATGGAGATCTGGTTGATGACGGCAAGGGAAACTGGTATGTTGTAATGCTTGCATCAAGACCTTGCAAAAAGCATAGCAGCATGGGGCGTGAGACTTTCCTTGCCAGGGTAATCTGGGAGAACGGCTGGCCGGTGATCGCTCCGGGAGTCGGACATCTGGAGGACGAATTTACGATCGATATGCCTGAGCATCGCTTTGCGGAAGAAATTACGAATTCCGATGTCATTCATTTCTGGGGAGAACAGCTGGATCAGCGGCTGGTGGCGATCGAGGACTGGACATCCGGAATTTATTCGCTGACCGAACGTGAGGGTGCACTTCGGATGTACCTTCGCAAAGAAAAGATTTCCGAGAGAGCAAACTGTGCATATCTTGGTGTAAGACAGAAGAGTTACCGCTTTGTCGCAGAGACCGGAATGGAATTCTATCCGGAAAATGAGTCGGAGACGGCGGGACTTGTGCTTTACCAGAATAATGAAAATCATCTCCGGTTTGAAGTGGTGCGCGTGGATGGAGAAGTTTGTTTTGTGGTTACCAGCTGTATTCACGGAGATGAGCAGACGCTGGCAACGACACGGCTGGAGAAGAAAGGAAAATTAAAGATCCGCCTGCAGTGCCGCAATCAGTGTGCCCGTGTCTGGATTTCGGAAGGCAAAGGATATGTATCCGTTGCGGAAAATCTGGATCTTCTTGCTTACACGACAGAGGAAGCCGGAGGCTTTGTAGGATGCACAGTCGGTGTATATGCGTCTTCCAACGGCAGTGACAGTACAAATTATGCTGATTTCGAATGGCTGACATGCCAGTCGATGGATTGATAGAAAGTGTTTAAGATGAGGAGATGACATAATGAGTAGACAGACAAAAGAATATGCAAAGAAACTGGTTGCACAGATGACGGTTGAGGAAAAAATGAGCCAGATGCTCTATGAGTCACCGGCGATCGAGCGACTTAATATTCCGGCATATAACTGGTGGAATGAGGCTTTGCACGGAGTAGCGAGAGCCGGTGTCGCTACGGTATTTCCGCAGTCGATCGGACTTGCGGCGACATTTGATCCGGAGCTTGTCGGACAGATCGGTGATGTAGTGTCGACGGAAGGCCGCGCAAAATTTAACGAGTTTTCACGGAGAGGAGATCACGGAATCTACAAAGGGTTGACGTTCTGGGCACCGAATGTCAATATTTTCCGCGATCCGAGATGGGGAAGAGGCCATGAGACATATGGCGAGGATCCGTATCTTACGGCGGAACTCGGATGCGCGTACATCAAGGGATTGCAGGGACCGGATCCGGATCATCTGAAATCTGCAGCGTGCGCAAAGCATTTTGCGGTACACAGCGGTCCGGAAGCGATCCGCCATGAATTCAATGCAAAAGCGTCTAAGCATGATATGTATGACACTTATCTGTATGCGTTTAAGCGATGTGTCAAGGATGCCAAGGTTGAGGCCGTCATGGGCGCTTACAATCGCGTGAACGGAGAGCCGGCGTGTGGAAGCAAAACTCTCCTGAAGGATATTTTAAGAGATGAATTTGGTTTTGAAGGTCATGTGGTATCGGACTGCTGGGCGATTCTTGATTTCCACGAGCACCATCATGTGACAGAGAGCGTCGAGGAATCTGCGGCTATGGCAGTAAACAACGGCTGCGACCTGAACTGCGGAAGCGCCTTTTTACATTTGCAGGAAGCTTACGAGAAGGGACTTGTTTCAGAGGAGGCGATCACAAAAGCGGTGGAGCGCCTGATGGAAGTTCGTATTCGTCTGGGTATGATGAAGGATTATCCGTCCCCGTATGAAGACATTACCTATGATAAAGTAGAATGTCCGGAACATGTGAAGTTGTCTGTTGAAGCGGCAAGAAGAAGTCTTGTTCTGTTGAAAAACGAGAATGCGTTCCTGCCGTTGGATAAAAATAAGATACAGACCGTCGCAGTCATCGGTCCGAATGCGAATTCAAGAGATGCGCTGGTCGGAAACTATGTCGGAACCTCTTCCCGTTACATTACTCCACTGGAGGGAATTCAGCAGTATGTGGGGGATGATGTGCGTGTATTATATGCAGAAGGCTGTCATCTGTACAAAGACAAAGTGGAATTTCTGGCAGAGACGAAGGATCGATTCAAGGAAGCGGTCATTGCGGCGGAGCAGGCAGATGTTGTAGTTATGTGCCTTGGTCTTGACGCAACGATCGAAGGCGAGGAAGGCGATGCCGGTAACGAATATGCCAGCGGGGATAAACTGGGACTCAATCTTCCGGGACTTCAGGAAGAACTGCTCGAGACGGTTACGGCTGTCGGAAAGCCGGTTGTGCTCGTGATTTCGGCGGGAAGTGCACTCGATCTCTCATGGGCGGATGCGCATGTTGCTGCGATTATTGACAGTTTTTATCCGGGAGCCCGTGGCGGAAAGGCAGTCGCAGAAGCAATCTTCGGTGATTTTTCACCATCCGGAAAGCTGCCTGTCACCTTTTATCAGGGAACGGAAAATCTTCCGGAGTTTACAGATTATGATATGTCCGATCGCACATATCGTTATACGGACAAGAATGTGCTCTATCCGTTCGGTTACGGATTGCATTATGGAACGATCCGTTACGAGAATGCACAGATTTCCTGTGCGCAGTGCAGTGTGAGAGATGCCGTCGATGTGAGTGTGGATGTCATAAATGAGAGTTCCTACACGATCCATGAGAGTGTTCAGGCGTACATTCAGCATGAGGAAGCGGATGCGTATGAACCGGGATATCAGTTGAAAGGAATACAGACGGTTACATTACAGCCGAAAGAGACGAAGCGTGTGACCATATCTCTTAAGGCACGTGACTTTGCGATTATCACGCAGGAGGGAGAATGCGTTGTAAGACCGGGATCTTACCGCATCGCAATCGGAGGTCAGCAGCCGGATGCAAGAAGTGCAAAACTTACCGGAAGTGACGTGGCTGCGCTGGTGGTCCGCAGAGAGGGTGCGCAGACACCGGTTGAGTATTAGCGTGCAGAAATATCAAGAAACAATTTTAAATATAGTCTCGTATATGTTATAATGAATTTAATCGGTTGTACGAATGAGGAGCAGGTCGAAAAATCTGCTCCTTTATCGCTTTGTTGTGTGTGAATTTAGAGGGGTTGGTATGAATATCATCGAAAAGTTCATCAAGGTATTGGAAAGATATATGGATAATCTTTCTATTAAGAAAAAATTTATACAGTTATACATTTTCTGTGTTTTATTACCGCTGATCATTACGGACAGTGTCGTCTTATATATTGAAGACAGCATGGAATCGCAGCGGCAGTATCATGAGATGGCAAACGTTGCGAATGCAGTCAGCTATAATATCAGTGCACTGGTGGAGAATGCGGGAGAAATTGCCAAAAGTATGTACACCGATAGAAGGATGAATACCTTTTTGGAGAAGCAATATGAGAGCACTTCGGATTATTATGCGGAATATCAGAATTTCTTTCAGGATTCGACGTTGGAAAACGTACTCGGCATGAATCAGATCGTCTTTACCCTGTATACGGATAATCCTACCGTGGTAAAGGGTGGAAAGATTGATAATATGTCCAATCTGAAGGAAACGGCAGCGTATGAAGCGTGGAAGGAACGAGGCGAAAATGAAGGACTTTTTTTTGTATATGAGCGTAAGAGATATGCCAATTCCTATCATCGTAAGATCATCCTATTGCAGAATCTTGATTTTTTTTCCAAGAATAAGGAAAAGATGCTGCAAATCGAATTTGATTATAACAGTATGATGCGGATGCTGAGACGAATGAAGTTTGACAATGAAGTTCTTATTTGTCAAGGGGATGCGATCGTACTGAGTAACGGACCTTTCAGTGGTGTCGGTAAAAAATTTGACATGATCAGTGTACAGCAGAAGATGGGATATAAACAGACCATTACACTTCACGGAGCTAAACTTGATATTTATGTTTTAAAAGCGGATAATAGAGTGCGGAGTAAGATTGTGCGTTTTCTTCCGATTCTTGGTTTTCTGGTGATCATCAATGTGGTTCTCCCGATGGGATTTGTGCTGCTTCTCAATCATTCGTTTACAAAGAGAATCCGTGGGCTGAGCAAAGTGTTCCAGTCTGTCAACGGTGAGCATCTTGTTCAGATGGCACACGAAGACGGTAGGGATGAGATTGGAAGCATGATCCGGAATTACAATCGGATGGTCAAACGGACCAATGAACTAATCCAGACCGTATACAAGAACAAGATCAAAGAACAGGAAATCCTTGTCGGCAGGAAAAATGCAGAACTATTGGCATTGCAAAGCCAGATCAATCCGCATTTTCTGTTTAATGCCCTGGAAAGTATCCGCATGAGAAGCCTTTTGAAGGAAGAAAACGAGACGGCAGATATGGTCGAAAAACTGGCGATCATGCAAAGACAATATGTGGACTGGGGAAATGATTCGGTAGAGATTGAACAGGAACTTGAATTTGTAAAAGCGTATCTGTCCTTGCAGAAATATCGTTTTGGTGACCGGCTGAATTACAATCTCGAGATTGATCCGGAATGTGCGCAGATCCGGATACCGAAACTTACAATTGTAACTTTTGTGGAGAACGCCTGTGTACATGGAATCGAAAGTAAGGCATCACCGGGATGGATTTTCGTAAGAGCTTATAAAAGGGAAGAACAATTATACATCGAGATTGAAGATACGGGAAGCGGAATTGAGGAGCAGAAGTTGTATCAGATGCAGCATGATATGCAGAATGCGGATATTGAGATGCTGAAAAACAAGAAAAGCGTGGGAATGCTCAATGCATGCCTGCGGCTTAAAATGTACACAGAAGATCATGTGTGCTTTGAAATTGAAGGCGAAGAGGGTGTGGGAACATGGATTACGATCTGCATTCCGATGGAGTATTTATCATTTGCTGAAGGCTGTGTTAATGGACCGGTGTGCAAAAGGGGGAAAGAAATATGTTAAAGGTTTTGCTTGTAGATGATGAGCCTTTTATTATTCAGGGATTAAAAGTGCTGATCGACTGGGAACAGGAAGGCTATATGATTGCAGGGACTGCATCAAATGGAAAAGAGGCATATGATTTTCTGAAAAAAGAGAGTGTAGACCTGATAATTGCAGATATTCAGATGCCAGTCATGACAGGGCTGGATCTGCAGGAAGCGATACGAAAAGAAAATCTATCGAATGCATATTTTGTCATATTAAGCGGATATGCGGATTTCGAGTATGCAAGAAGGGCGCTTCAAAATGAATGTACGGATTATATTTTAAAGCCGGTTGACCGTGATATGCTGCTGAAACTGCTTAACAGGGTATCTGCGATGCGTGATGAAGATGACCGGATGAGGCAGAAGAACAATAAAATGGAAAAGGCATATCTTGCAAGAAATCAGATTGCTTTGATCAAGGGAAAATACGATGATTCCAATCTGCAATATGTCACATCACAGATGAAATGCAAAGAAGGTGTCCGCTACGTTGAAATTCAGATGGCGGGATGTGATGCGGACGAAGATGTGACGGATCAGGAGATGCGCGAATTCCAAAGACAGATGTATGAATGCTGTACTGCATTCCTGAAAGATTATGCGGAGAATTGTGTGTTTGACGCATCGGCAGATGAAAAAATATATGATGTGGGATTGATCTTTTTTCAATATATGGCGGAAGAGGCAGGACTCGATGAAAACGCTTATCTGAACGGGTTGGTGGAATATCTGGGTGAGAATCTGTCGCGCCCGGTTACGATGCTGGTCGGGAAAAAGGTGCAGGATATCAGCCTTATTGCAAGATCATACGGGAATGCCTGTATGCTTCGTTCCTTTCAGGGATTTCGAAGCAAAAAGGACATCTATTTCTACGAGGAAGAAGTGCAGGTGTCCAATGACGGTATGGTTTTGTGCAAGAAGAGTCTTGATGATTTGCTGAAGGTAGTGGAGCAGAACAATCATATGGAAATCCGGGCGGCGGTGGACCGTTTCTATGGAGAAATGAGTCAGAGAGGCCTGCGTGGGGAATCCATGACGCTTAATATTAACTATCTGCTTTTTCAGTTGATCCATCTTGCAAGCGAGCAGGATGATGAGGTCAATCAGGAAGAAATCCTGCGTCTGATTTCGGAGAGCAGCTTTGAAACAGGAACGATGCGCGGCAGTAAGACACATCTGATGCGTTTCGCCTGTGAGTACGGAGACTATCTGTCCCAGCTTCGCAAGAATGTATCCAGAGGTGTTCTCGGAAATGTAGAGAAAGAAATTAAGGAACATTATGCGGATAACCTCACACTCAAGGGGCTTAGCGAGAAATATTATGTCAACAGCGCGTATCTCGGACAACTGTTCCGAAAGAAATACGGTCAGTCGTTTAAGGATTATCTGAATAATTACCGGATGGATCAGGCTGCCGATCTTCTTCTGCATTCCGATAAGAAGATTATTCAGGTGGCGGAAGAGGTTGGATACCATGATCTGGATTATTTTGTCAACCGCTTTATTCAGGTAAAAGGATGCACACCGGCAAAATTCCGGAAGCAGATGCAGCAGTAAAATGGAATAGAAAGAGATGGAAAACAGGGTAAATTATAGTCCGGCAGAATGAACTATAGTTTACCCTGTTTTTGACTATAATTCGTCGGATTGTTTGAAATGGTAAAAAAAGTAAAATAGTTAATATAAAGAAGGAGGTACATTCTATGAAAAGAAAAAGAATGCTAAGTGCCTTGCTTGTAGTAGCGATGGCAGCAACCATGTTCGCCGGTTGCGGAAATAAAGGCGGCAGCAATTCTTCCACACAGGGTGGAAAAGCAGCAAATGATGGAGATATTAAAGAGTTTACAGCTTTCTTTGCTGTTCCGGGATCCGAGATCAACGATGATAACGAAGTTCAGCAGATCATCGCTGAGAAGACCGGCGTAAAGGTAAAAGAGACATGGCTGACAGGCCAGACGGCAGAAGAAGCAATCGGAACGCTGGTAGCCGGTGATGAATATCCGGATTTCATCTGTGGTGGAAATGGTATGCCGCAGTTATATGATGCAGGTGCATTGGTAGCATTAGATGATTACATTGACAAATATCCGAATATCAAGAACTACTTCACCGAACAGGAATGGGATCAGCTTCGTCAGGACGACGGACATATTTACTGGATTCCACAGTTCTCCAATATTAAGGGAGAAGAGAAAACCTGTACGCATAACGATGAGGCATTCTGGATTCAGGCAAGAGTTCTTGAGTGGGCTAATTATCCGGAAATCAAGACGATGGATGATTATTTCAAGCTGATTGAAGATTATAATGCAGCAAATCCTACCATGGAAGATGGAACGGAGAATATTCCATATACCATCCTTTGCGAGGATTGGAGATATTTCTGTCTTGAGAATGCTCCACAGTTCTTAGATGGTTATCCAAATGATGGTTCATGTATGGTTGATCCGGATACATTAAAGGTAATGGATTATAATACATCTGATACTGCTGTAAAGTACTTCAAGAAGTTGAACGAGGAATATCAGAAGGGTATTGTTGATCCTGAGTCATTCACACAGACTTATGATGAGTACATTGCAAAGCTTTCTTCCGGACGTGTACTTGGTATGATCGACCAGTGGTGGGATTTCGCCTACTCAGCAGGTGATGCAATTAAGTCTGCAGGACTGGATGCACAGGGATGCGATTACATTCCGGTACCTGTAACGATTGATGGACGTAAGAACCAGTGGCACAACTCCGGCGGAGTTTTAAATTCCGGTGATGGACTTGCAATCACAAAGGATTGTGATGATGTGGAAGCAGCTTTACAGTTTGTAGATGATCTTCTTTCAGAGGAAATTCACAACCTTCGTTTCTGGGGCGTTGAAGGTGAAGATTATCAGGTTGGCGACGATGGACTTTTCTATAGAACCAAGGAGCAGAGAGCAAAGGCTGCAGAGACGGATTATAAGGCATCTCACGCATGTTCTTATTCCTATTTTCCACAGTATGACGGAACCTGTGATGACGGTCTGAATGCAACAAAGCCGAGTGGACAGGCAAAAGAATTCTTTGACGGATTAAATGATGATGTTAAGAAAGCATTCCAGGCATATGGTGTTGAAACATACGTTGAGATGCTTGGAACAAACGAGGCACCTGGTCCATGGTATCCGATGTGGTCATTCTCAAACAACTTTACAACAGACACAGAGGGTGGAATGGCATGGACCAAGATTGGCGAAGTTAAGCATGAGCAGCTTCCGCAGGTTGTAATGGCAAAAGACTTTGACAGTGCATGGAAAACTTATATGGATGCATACAATGCATGCAATCCGGACGCTTTCCTTAGCGAGTTGCAGGCAGAGCTTGATAAGCGGATGAAAGACGCAGCAAAATACGAATAATACATAGAGAATGAGGTTTTAGATGGGCAGATGTTGTGAAAACTCCATCTGCCCGTTTAAAAAAGGAGTGAGGTCATGTCTATAGAGAGAACAAAATCCAAACAGAAAGTGAAAGAACCGAAGACGAAAATTACCTGGAAAGAGATTAAAAGACAGAAAGTATTATTGTTCTGGGCGGCAATCATGGTAGTGTATGGCGTGGTTTTCTATTACCTCCCACTTGCAGGCTGGACTATGGCGTTTCAAAACTATAAACCGAGACTTGGTATCTTTCATTCGCAATTTGTAGGATGGGATAAATTCCGGACATTATTCTCGGATATGACTTTTATCCGGGTAATCAGAAATACGTTGGCAATGGGTGTTATCAATCTGGTGGTAACATTTATTACAGCAATTGTTTTTGCAATTTTATTAAATGAAATTAAAAGCAAAGGCGGTAAAAAAGTCGTTCAGACAATTTCTTATCTTCCGCATTTCCTTTCATGGATCATTGTAACCGGTATCTTACACGATATGTTATCCGGTGGCGGAATTGTGAACGAATTATTACTTAACTTCCATATTATTTCACAGCCGATCAATTTCTTTGCTCATCCGGGTTATTTCTGGCCAATCGTTGCATTTGCCAATGTCTGGAAAGAAACAGGATGGAATGCAATTATTTATTTGGCAGCAATTACTTCGATCGACCCGTCACTTTACGAAGCTGCAGCTATCGATGGTGCAGGCAGATGGGCAAAAATCAAGCATGTTACACTTCCGGGTATTAAACCAACCATTATCATTCTTCTTCTGATGAATGTAGGTAATGTACTGAACGCCGGTTTTGAAGTTCAGTATTTGTTAGGAAACGGTCTGGTTCAGAAAGTATCACAGACAATTGATATTTACGTATTAAAATGGGGAATCAGTCAGGGCGATTTCGCAATCGGAACTGCAGCCGGTATCTTCAAGAGTTTCGTAAGTATTATTCTGATCGTGATTGCAAACCAGATTGCAAAGCGTAATGGTGAAGAACAATTGTTCTAAGGAGGTTATACAATGGCAGCAAAAAAAGCGAAAAAAAAGGTGCAGATTTTTCCGATTGTCAATACGATCATTATGATCCTGTTTGTAATCATTACACTGTATCCTGTGTTAAATACATTAGCAATATCATTAAATGACGGTACGGATTCCCTTCGTGGAGGTATCTATCTGTTACCGAGAAAATTTACATGGAAGAACTACATTACGGTACTTCAGAAAGACAACCTGATCACAGGTGCTTATGTTACGGTTGCAAGAACTGTGATCGGAACAGTTCTTGCGCTGATCTCCAATGCAATCCTAGCATTTATCGTCAGCAGAAAAAGATTTATGTTTAAAAAGCAGCTCTCTTTATTCTGGGTTATCACCATGTATGTAAACGGAGGTCTGATCCCGACATTCCTGTTGTACAAGGGACTGGGACTTACCAACAGCTTCTGGGTATATGTTATCCCTGGAATGGTCAGTGCGTTTAACATGCTGGTTATCCGTACTTATATGAACGGTATCCCGGACAGCTTAGAGGAGTCGGCACAGCTCGACGGTGCTGGGTATACGACGATTTTCCTGAAAATCTATTCACCGCTCTGTAAGCCGGTATATGCAACTGTTGCATTGTTTGTTGCAGTTGGTCAGTGGAATTCATGGTTTGATGCAATGTTATATAACCGTATGAACGGCAAACTGACAACCTTACAGTATGAGTTGATGAAACTACTGTCATCCGTAACAAATACGAGCAGTAGTGTCGAGGCAATGAAGAATGCAGCGGGAACGGTTACACCGACATCGGTTCGTGCAGCTTCAACGATTATTACGATTC
>OHVZ01000439.1_pt1 | contig 19860 bp, 19 predicted proteins | sample 1579561 | NCBI WGS metagenome assembly OHVZ01 (sample SAMEA3882547, study PRJEB24775) | human gut metagenome | biome: human-associated habitat; feature: intestine environment; material: feces | place: Netherlands | collected 2009/2010
GATGTTGATCTCCTCGAAGGTCTCCGTGTGCATGAAGTGGGCGCCCAGGTCGTCCTCGTAGGTGAACTGGTAGGGACGGCGCTCGACACGCACCGGTTCGATGCGCGCACCGGCCGAGAAGGTGTTCTCGACCACGCGGCCGTTTTCGAGATTCTTGAGTTTCGTGCGCACGAAAGCGGGGCCCTTACCCGGCTTCACGTGCTGGAAGTCGATGATCTGGAAGGTCTTGCCATCCAGCTCGATGCACATGCCGATCTTGATGTCTGCGGTTGTTGCCATAGTGTGTATCTGATTTTGATTCGATTTCGCAGCGCAAAGTTAGTAAAAATTTCCGAAAATCCTACGCCCCCGCCGCACGATCGGGTGAAGAGGCTGCGGAAGCGCGCATCTTCCGGAAAATGAGCCGTCCGGGAGCCGGAACGAAGGGGCCGGGAAAGGGTGGCGCGGCACGGATGGCGGCGCCGATTTTTTTGAATTTTCGCCAAATTTCCCCTATCTTTGACCGATTCAACACACAAATACGGAAAAAAGATGAGAAAAATGCAACGACTGCTGCTCCTGCTGGGCACGGCGGCGCTGACCCTCGCCACGACAGCCTGCTCGAACGACAAGGATGACAACGGCGGAAACGGCGGCGGCATCACCCCGACCGAGGGTGTGACGACCGAGGCCTTCTACAAGGGCGACCTCTACGGCGCCGGCACGGGCAACCTCTGGATCAACTTCATCTCCGACATGGAGTACGACGCCTCCGCGGGGGACTACACGGGCCCGGGCTACATCCTCTGCCTGGACTTCAACACGACGCTGGCCGCGAATGCCGACTTCGCGGCGCTGGCCGAGGGCACCTACACGTGCGACTATACCAACGACACGCACGAGGCCTTCACGCTCAACGTCGCCCACGGGGACAGCTACCTGGCGCGCTACAACGCCAACGGCGGCGCGGAGAGCTTCGACATCACCGGCGGCACGGTGACCGTCTCGACGCAGGAGGGCTACTACCGTATCGACGCGGCGCTGACCCTCTCGGACGGCAGCGAATACGCCTACTCGTTCATCGGCGCGATCTCGTTCCTCAACCGCTCGGGCGAGGGGCAGATGAGCAACCTCACGCAGCGCAGGATACCGAAGTCAAGGGGCTGTCACAGGCCCTGCTGGCCTACGGCGGGACGGTCTTCACCGAGACGTCGGACCTCTACACGGTCCTCCTCGCCGGGCCGGACTACGACCTCGACAGCAACTACGGGCAGTCCGACGCCCTGATGCTCTCGGTCAACGTCACGCCGGGCAGCTCCACGGGCATCCCCTCGGGCACCTACACCGTGATTGACGCCTTGACGGCCGACGACTACGATGTCAACACGCTGTTGAGCGGCGTCTACGAACCGGCCTACGGCGGCTATTTCGGAGCGTGGTACTTCTCGACGACCGGCAAGGTCGAGGCCTCGCTGCGCAGCGGCACGGTGACGGTCACCAACCGCGGCGGCAACGAGTACACCTTCGAGATCGACCTCAAGGACGGCTACGGACACCGTGTCACGGGCTCCTATGCGGGTGTCTGCCGCGTGGAGGACTGGTCGTAAGGCCCAGCCGCACAGACAACGGAAAACTCCCGCCTCGGCCGAGGCGGGAGTTTTTTCGTGTCACGGACCCGACGGGCGGCACATGCGGCCCGGGAATGCGGCGCACGCCGCTACAGCTCAATGGCCTTGCAGCGCAGACCCAGCTGGCGGATCTTCTCCAGCGTGCGCGGCAGGGCGTAGCGCATGTTGCGGAAGGCCTTTTCGCTGTCGTGGAAGACCACGATGGCGCCCGGGGCAAGGTACTTCGTGACGTTCTTCAGGCAGGTGCGCGGCGAGAGCTGGCGGTTGTAGTCGCGCGAGATGATGTCCCACATCACCAGCTTGTAGCGCTGACCGAGCAGGCGCGCCTGCGCCGGCGTGATCTGCGCATAGGGCGGACGGAACAGCTCGCTGTGAATCAGATCGTTGGCAAAGTCCACATCCTCCGTGTAGCGTTCCAGGCTCATGCCCCAGCCCTTCTGATGGGAGTAGGTGTGGTTGCCCACGCGGTGCCCGGCGTCGACGATGCGCCGGAACAGGTCGGGATACATTTCGACGTTCTTTCCCAGCACGAAGAAGGTCGCTTTGGCATCGTACTTGTCCAACGTGGCGAGAATCCACTCCGTGATGCCGGGTGTGGGACCGTCGTCGAAGGTCAGGAACACGCCGTCCTCGTCGTCAATCTCCCAGATCAGGTCCGGCATCAGGCGCCGGATTATTTTCGGTGGCTTCAAACGCATACGGGACAAAAATAGCGATTTTCGCGCCATCGGCGAAACAAAAACCGCCTTTTTCACACCGTCTGCGAAAAAATCAGTATATTTGCCCAAAACACATCCCGACCATGAAACGACTTATCGGTTTGTCGATCATTCTCCTTTTCGCCGCGCTGACCACCGGTTGCGACGCCTTCCGCACGTTGAGCGACGCCAACATCAAAACCTCGCAGGGCAAACCCTACGAGCTGATTCTCGTCTGCCCGCAGGCGGAGTGGACGGGCGAAGTGGGCGACACGCTGCGCGCGATCCTCACGGCGCCGGTTCCCTATATCAACCAGACCGAACCGCTCTTCGACGTGCTGCGCGTCACCGAGCGCGGATTCCGCAACATGATCGCCGAGCACCGCAACATCCTCAAAGTGCTGGTCGACCCCTCCGTGAAGGAGACCACCGTGGCCGTGCAGTACGACGTCACCGCGCAGCCGCAGGTCGTCCTGACGCTGCAGGGACCCGACGACCGTTCGGTCGTGGAGTACCTCTCGCAGCACCGCGCCGAGCTGGTCCGCGTGCTGGAGATGGCCGAGCGTGACCGCGACGTGGCCTACAATGCCAAGTTCGGCAACCCCGGCATCGAGGAGGCCATCCGCAAGGCCTTCGGTATCCGCATGAACGTCCCCAAAGGCTATCTGCTCGCCGCCAGCCAGCCCGACTTCCTCTGGGCGCGCTACGAATATCCGACCGCCAGCCAGGGGTTCTTCCTCTACTCCTATCCCTACGCCGGGCCGCAGTCGCTCACGGCCGCAGCCCTGACGGCTGCCCGCAACCAGTTTGCGGCCCGCATTCCGGGTCCCTCCGACGGCTCGTACATGACCACCTCGGCGGCGTTCGAGCCCGACCTGCGGATCTTCCGGCTCGAAGACCGCACGTGGTTCGAGCTGCGCGGTTTCTGGGATGTCGAGGGCGACTTCATGGGAGGTCCCTTCGTCAGCTACTCGACCGTCGACCAGGCTACCGGCCGCATTCTGACGCTCGACTGCTACGTCTACTCCCCGAAGCTGCACAAGCGCAACTTCGTGCGCGGCGTCGAGCACCTGCTCTACGGCATCGAGTTTCCGAAACCCGAACAGGGGAAATAACCCCGCCGCACCGGCCGAAGGCCGCGCATGCCAAGCCGCCGACACAAAGGGCCGCTCGCACAAAGGGCCGCTCGCACAAGGTCGGGGCTGAAAGGAAACGGGAGCATAAGGCTGTTGACGAAAGACTCGCCCGCACAAAACCTATGACGAAAGACCGTCCGTACAAGGACGGTTGCGAAAGCCTGCGGGCAAAACGGGAGGGGCGGAAAGCCGCGGAAGAAGACCGAAGGTCTGCGGGCAAAACACGAGGACGCGGGCGAACCGGATGACGCAGGGAATCACCGAAGAAGGCCGACGGCTGCCGAAGCGACGGCTGCCGAAAGAGGTGGACAGACGCGGGAAACGTATCGGTTGAAAAGATGCAACTGATTCTCACATACATCTTTCTGATCATCTATACGATCACGATCGTAGGGATCATTCTGGTCGTCATCACCGACAACCGGAATCCGCTGAAGACCCTGCCGTGGATCGTTGTGCTCGTGCTGGCTCCCGGCGTGGGGCTGGTCTTCTACTTCTTCTTCGGGCAGAACCTCTCCAAGCAGCGCATCATCTCGCGCCGCACGCGCAAGCGCATCACCACGCAGCTCGAAGAGAGCGACCGCGACGGTACCCGCCGCATTCCCAACGACCAGCGGACACTCGCCCGGCTGCTCTACAACACGAGCCACGCCGTACCGCTCTACGGCAGCCGCATCACCCCCTACACGGAGGGGAGGACAAAGATGGAGGCCCTGCTGGCCGAGATCGCACGGGCCCGCCACCACATCCACCTCCAGTACTACATTCTTTCGGACGACACGACGGGTCGCCGGCTGTGCGACGCCCTGATCGCAAAGGCCCGCGAAGGGGTCGAGGTCCGCATTCTCTACGACGACGTGGGCAGCCGCAGCGTGAAAAAGCGCTTCTTCGCACGGATGCGCCGGGCCGGCATCGAGGTCCGCCCCTTCCTGCACGTGAAGTTCCCGCGCTTCACGAGCAAGGTCAACTACCGCAACCACCGCAAGATCGCCGTCATCGACGGCCGCGTGGGCTTTATCGGCGGCATGAACATCGCCGACCGCTACGTCGAAGGGCCCGGCTGGGGCGTCTGGCGCGACACGCACTTCCGCATCGAGGGGCGCGGCGTGGCCGGGCTGCAGGTCTCGTTCCTGAGCGACTGGTCCGCAACGACCAAGCAGCACGTCTCCGGCGAGGCCTACTTCCCGCCGACGGAGCACTTCACAAACAACATCCTCCAGATCGTGCCGGGCAGCCCGCTGGGCAAGTGGCGGACGCTCCTGCAGGCATACAGCCTCGCCGTCTCGCGGGCCCGCCGCCGCATCTGGATCCAGACCCCCTACTACCTGCCGCCCGACGTGCTGAACACGGCCCTGCAGGTCGCCGCGCTGGCCGGCATCGACGTGCGGCTGATGCTGCCCGCCCGCTCCGACTCGAAGGCCATCGACTATGCGTCGCACTCCTATCTGGACGACATGGTCAAGGCCGGTGTGAAGATTCTCTTCTACCGGCCGGGATTCCTCCACTCGAAGCTGCTGATCGTCGACGACACGCTGACGGTCATCGGATCGGCAAACATGGATTTCCGCAGCTTCGAGCACAACTTCGAGGTCTGCGGCTTCGTCTACGATGCCGACTTCACGGCCCGCATGGCGGCGATCTTCACCGACGATGCGGCGCAGTGCACGCCGCTCGCCCCCGGAAAATGGTTCAAGCGACCGCGCAGCCACAAGTTCGCGGAGTCGTTCCTCCGGCTCTGCTCCCCGCTGATGTAAAATGTAAAAAGGGACGATTACAGCTCGACGATGCCGTTGCGGATGGCATAGACCACCAGTGCCGCGGTGTTCTTGCAGCCGGTCTTTTCGAGGATGTTGGCGCGGTGCTTGTCGACCGTGCGTTTCGAGATGAAAAGTTCGTCGGCGATCTCCTGGTTGGAAAGGCCCCGGCAGACGGCCACCAGAATCTCCCGCTCGCGCTGCGAGAGGGGCTCCTCGCCGCTGTTCTCGCGCGTGCGCATGCGTCCCGTGAGCGACGAGAGCAGCTGCGGCGAGAAGTAGCTGCCGCCGCCCATGACCGTCTCGATCGCCTCGATCACGTCGCCGATGTCCGAATCCTTGAGCAGGAACCCCCGTGCCCCGGCCTCGACCATGCGCGAATAGTAGCTCTCCTCGCCGAACATCGAGAGCGTGATGATCCGCAGGTCGGGACGCAGCGCCAGCGCCCGTTCGGTGGTCTGCGCCCCGTCGAGCCCCGGCATGGCGAAGTCCATGAAGACCACGTCGGCCTCCGCCCCGGGAAGCATCGCCAGAAACTCCTCGCCGCTCGCGGCCTCCCCCACGACGCGGCAGCCGGCGCAACGCTCGAGCAGCCCCCGCAGTCCGTTGCGGAAGAGCGAATGGTCGTCGACCAGTATGATTCTGCACTCGGTCATCGGCGTATCCTTTTCTGCTGCGGCTGCTCCTCCTGCGTGCTCACGCGGATCGTCGCCCGCATCCCCTTGCCTTTGGAGCTCGTGATGGCAAAGCTCCCGCCCAGCGAGTTGATCCGCGAGGAGATGTTCGACAGCCCCATGCCGCAGTCCATCATCGCCTCGGGATTGAACCCCCGGCCATCGTCCGTGTAGTCGAGCGCCAGGCACGTGCCGCTGAGCGACAGCGACAGGTTGATCGACGAGCAGGCGGCATGCTTGAGCGAATTGTTGATCAGCTCGCAGATCACGCGGTAGAGAATCACCTCGATGTCCGTATCGAAGCGCTCCGAGCGGAGGTTCGTCGTGAAGCGGATCTTCACGTCGTGCATCGCGGCGCTCTTGTCGATGAAGTTCTGCACGCCGCGCGCCAGCCCGAAGTCGTTGAGCACGTGCGGCGAGAGGTTGTTCGAGATTTCACGCAGCGAGCGGATTGCCTCGTCGATGACGTAGGTCGTGTTGGTGATGATCTCGCGCTGCTCGGCATCGCGCTCCTCGCGCGCCAGCGCCGAGAGCGACATCCGCGCCGACGAGAGCAGCGGGCCCAGGCCGTCGTGCAGCTCCTTCGAGAAGCGCGAACGGGCCTTCTCCTCGGTACGCAGCACGGCCGTCAGAATCCGCTTGTTGAGCAGCGACCGCTGCCGGTTCAGGCGGTCGATGTACTTGAAGAGCTTGTGCGCGTACATCACGCCGATCGAGAGGCAGACCGAGACGACGATCCCCAGGTAGGCGAACCACCAGCGGGGCACGTACTGTCCGTTGGCCACGAGGAACTGGATGAGCCGCTCGACCGACAGCAGCGAGAAGCCCACGATGAAGAGGATCCACACCGAATTGTACTTCGTGGCACGCACGAGCCGCAGGGCATAGACCGTGGCGAGGGTCTGGATGGCGATGGAGATGATGAGCAGGATCTTGATCAGCATAAGCCGCGATTTTTTACAAAAATAATCATTTTTTCCGATTCGGAGGCCCTGCCGCCGTCCGGAATCCGGAGGAAAATCACGCCCGGTCGCCGAGCACGCCCCGCAGCCGTTCCAGTTGGCGGTAGTCCGTCAGGTCGGCCTGCACCGGAACCACCGAGACGTAGCCGTGCGAGAGGGCCCACTCGTCCGTATCCTCGGCCTCGGGTTCGCCGTTCACGAAGTCGCCCGTGAGCCAGAAATACTCCCGGCCCCGGGGGTCCTCCCGGCGGAAGAACTCCTCGCGCCAGAAGCCGCGGTTCTGACGGCACAGCCGGATGCCCTTCACCTCGGCGGCGGGCCGCGCCGGGACATTGACGTTCAGGCAGAGCGGCAGCGGCAGTTCCGCAGCGGCGAGCACCTCCCCGACAATCCGCCGTCCGTACTCCACGGCCCCCGCGAAGTCGGCGTCGGCCGAATGGTCGTCGAGCGACAGCCCCACGGCCGGACAGCCGTAGAAGCTCCCCTCGATCGCCGCGCCCATCGTCCCCGAATAGAGTACGTTGGTCGCCGAGTTGGAGCCGTGGTTGATACCCGAAATCACCAGGTCGACGTGTTCGTCGCGCAGCAGGTAGTCGAACGCCATCTTCACGCAGTCGACGGGCGTACCCGAGAAGGCGTAGACGCACAGCTCCTCCTCTTCGCGGATGCGCCGCAGGTAGAGCGGGCTGTACATCGTGATGGCCTGGCTCATGCCGCTCTGCACGGTTTCGGGAGCCACGACCACCACGCGGCCGAACGTGCGGGCCACCTCCACGGCTGCGGCAAGTCCCTTTGAAGCGTAACCGTCGTCATTGGTTACGAGGATCAGTTTCCGATTCATCTTTCACGTTTTTTCCGGGCAAAGATACGAATATTTCCCGCCCGGCGGCGATTTTTTCATCCCGGAGCGCGGGAAATGATTTTTTTTGTTTACCTTTGCCCTCCCAAACGGGCGTAGATCAACCTCTTTCATTGGGCGCTACGGCAACAGCGGCGCTCCGGGGGCCGAAGAGGCCGGACGGGCCGAGGCGGATGTCAGAAAAGGCGGAAGCGGAGGACGGCGACCGAACGGCAGGTGGCAGAAGTCACCGGCGGAAAACGACAGGCCGGGCCGAGGCGGATGTCTGAAAAGGCGGAAGCGGAGGACGGCAGGTCACCGGGATTCGGACGCGGAGCAGCGCGCGGGATTGCGGGTCAGGGGACCGGCATGGTAGCTACGGTGCAGCGGGAATGTTGAGTACGAAACTATTAATATTGTTGCAACAATGAACAAAGACGCAATCATCAAGCTCGTCAACGAGCAGATGTGGACCAAGACGGATGTTCCGTCGTTCCAGGCCGGTGATACGATCACCGTTACGTACAAGATCGTCGAGGGTAACAAGGAGCGCCTGCAGAGCTTCCGCGGCGTAGTGATCCAGATCAAGGGTTCGGGCAAGACCAAGATGTTCACGATCCGCAAGGTATCGAACGGCGTGGGTGTCGAGCGCATCTTCCCGCTCTACTCGCCCCACATCGACAAGATCGAGGTCAACAAGATCGGTGTCGTCCGTCGTGCACGCATCTACTACCTGCGCGACCTGACCGGCAAGAAGGCCCGCATCAAGGAGAAGCGCATGGGCGGCGCGGAGAAGAAGTAACCCCGCGCCTCCAGAGAGAAAAGCAGGAGAACCTTCGGGATTCTCCTGCTTTTTTGCTATATTCGGCCTCATGAAACGACTCATCCCTCTTCTGCTGGCGGCCGCGACGCTCTGCGGCTGCCGTCCGGCGGTCTCCGACTATGCCATCGTCGCAGGCCCCGGCATTGCGGACGACCCCGCCTGGAGCGAGGTTGTCGCCGCGCTGCGGCAGTCGCACCCCGGTGCCGCACTCCTCTCCTACACCGAAGCGCCCGACGAGGCGCTGCCCGCACTCCGGGAGCTCGCACCCCGCTACGTGGCCTTCGTCGACCGGCCCGAGCGCATCGGCCGCGACTACATCATCGCGCTGAACCGCATGGCCCGCGAGGTCGACGGCGACAGCTACGACGACTACCTCTGGGGCGTCATCACGGGCTACGACGCCGCGGCGGCCCGGCGCATGGTCGAGGCGGCACGCGAGCCGCTGACCGTCCGCAGCGCCGTGAGCACCCTGCGCGAGGTCGGCTGCGGCAAGTGGTTCGACGCCTTCGCCTATGTCGACGACCGCACGCCGGGCCTCTGCGGCGAGAAGCGCCCCGGCGCCGACTCGGTGACGCACTACATGACCACACGCACGCTCGCCGACGGCCGGCCCGACCTGCTGCGCTGCTTCTGCGACTTCTACGCCGCCTACGACCCCGATCTCATCACCACCGCCTCGCACGCCACGGAGCGCAACCTCGAGATGCCCTTCTCCGTCGGCAACCTCCGCGCCCGCGACGGCGCCCTCTACGCCGACTTCCCCGAGGGGCCCGAGCCGCTGCACGAGACGGGCAAGCGGCGGGTCTTCCTGCCCATCGGCAACTGCCTGATCGGCAACGTCAACCGCACACGCGAGAGCATGGCCGTCGCCTGGATGAACAGCGCACACGCCGCCGCGATGATGGGCTATGTCGTACCGACGTGGTACGGTCGCAACGGCTGGGGCGGCCTGAAATACTGGCTCACGACCCCCGGCCGCTACACCCTTGCCGAGGCCTTCTACCTCAACCGGCAGGACATGCTCCACTGGCTCGACGAGCAGCTGCCCGCGGTGCACGACAGGGCCTTCCCCTACCCCGGCGACGATTTCGACTGGGAGCGCATGGTCGGGCAGGCCGACAGCACGGCCGGACGCCACCTCACCGACGACGAACTGGGCTTCTTCTTCGACCGCGACGTGCTGGCCTGCTACGGCGATCCGGCATGGGAGGTCCGTCTCCGGGAGCTGCCCGCCGAGCGGGACTTCGAGGTCACGCAGCGCCGCGTCGGCTCGCAGTACGAGATCACGGTGACCACGGCGTCCGACTTCAGTGCGGCGCGCATGGCCGGTGACCGTTTCAAGGAGGAGCACGTCGGCGACCTGCCCTTCAGCTGCTTCTTCCCCGAGCGGCTGAAGAATCCCCGCCTGGCCGAAGGACAGACGTGGCATGCCGCCGTCGACGAGAACTTCCTGCTCGTCTACGACCCCGGCTTCGAGCCCGGGCGGAGCTACCGCATCCTGCTCGACATCGACCGCTGAAAACCGCGTGCAGACAAGCATCGGAACAGAAGAAGCCGGGCTCCCGACGGGAGTCCGGCTTCCTGTTTGCGTCCGCCTGCGGGCGGATCAGTCGTTGACGGGAATGTCCTTGTTGACGTTCTTCGAGCCGACAAGGGCGTAGTAGAGCATGTAGACGAGCGCCACGACAATCACCCAGTAGCTGGCCAGGTAGCCCACGCCACCCTGCATGTCGACGATCGCATTCTGCAGGAGCGGCAGGATACCGCCGCCGCAAACCAGCGCCATGAAGATGCCCGACGCCTTCTCGGTGTACTTGCCCAGCCCCTCGACGGCGAGGTTGAAGATGCCGCCCCACATCACCGAGGTGCAGAGGCCGCAGAGCACGAGCAGTGCGGCATTGACCGGCACGTTCACCAGACCGAAGCCGGCGGCTCCGTTGAAGACGGGCAGGTTGACGGCCACCTCCGGAGCGAGGATCGCACCCAGCGTCAGGAGCAGCCCCGCGCACGACACGACGCCGAGCATGGCGCGGGCCGACACCTTGCTGCCGATGACGGCGCCCACCAGACGGCCGACGAGCATCAGCAGCCAGTAGGTTGCGGCAACCGATCCGGCGACGGCCTCGGCGTTGACGCCCGAGCCCAGCACATTCAGGTCGGGATTCTGCAGCCACTTCTGCAGCACGTTGGGAATGCCGACCTCGATACCGACATAGACGAAGATCGCCACGGCGCCCAGCACGAAGTGACGGAACGACAGCGGACCGTACTTGTCTGCCTTCTTGGCGACGCTCTTCTTCGTATCGACCGGATTCTCGGGAATCTTCGTCAGGGCGAGCACCACGAAGGCGAAGGCGAAGATCGCCAGGGCGGCATACATCAGCGGGAAGACGTGGCTGATCTGCGCGTTCTTGATGCCCTCGGGGATCAGCAGGCCCGTCAGGATGATGACGGCCGTACCGCTCAGCGAGTTGAAGGCGCCGCCGGTCTGGATCAGCTGGTTGCCCTTGTTGCCGCCGCCGCCCAGGCGGTTCAGCATGGGGTTGACCACCGTGTTGAGCAGACACATCGAGAAGCCCGCGATGAAGGCGCCCAGCAGGTAGACGCCGAAGCTCTCGACCGTACCCGACAGCGTCTGGATACCGACGCCGATGAAGCCAACGCTCACGGCGACGAGTGCCGTTTTCTTGTAGCCGTAACGCTGCAGCATGGTGCCCGCGGGGTAACCCATGATCGCATAGGCGATGAAGTTGGCGAAGACGCCCAGCGTACCCATCCAGTTCGGCACGCCGAACTGATACTTGAGAATGTCACCCATCGGCGAAGCCAGGTTCGTCACGAAGGAGATCATGGCGAAGAGGAAGATCATTACGACGATAGGCAGAAAGTAACTCTTTTTCTGTTCCATCTGAGAATTTATTTAGGTTAATGTTTCAGTTTCATAGGTTGGTTTCAGCGGTCGCGCTCGGCGATGTAGGCGCACAGGTCCACCAGCGCCGTGCGGTACGCCGAGGGTTCGTATTCGGAGAGCAGCCCCGCGGCCCGCTCGAGGTAGGCGTGCATCTCCCGGGCCGCCGCCTCCAGGCCGCCCTCGTTGACCACGGTGCATTGCAGGTACTCCACCGAGGCTTCGTCCTGACGGCAGCGCCCCAGGCGTTCGATCAGCTCGGCGCGCCGTTCGTCGGAGACCTTTTCGAGCACGGCAAGCAGCGGCAGCGTGATCTTGCCCTCGCGCAGGTCGTTGTTCGCGGGCTTGCCCGTATGGGCCGAGAGCGTATAGTCGAGGATGTCGTCCTGCATCTGGAAGGCCATGCCCAGCGCCTCGCCGAAGCGGCGCATGAGCGCCACCCGGTCGCGCGTGGCCCCGACGGCCAGGGCGCCGGCTGAGGCGCTCACGCCCAGCAGGCTGGCCGTCTTCTTGTGAATGATGTCGAGATAGGTCCGGCGCGTCATGTCGTGCGTCTCGGCGCACTCGTCCTGCATCACCTCGCCCTCGCACAGCGCGGCCATCGAGCCACAGACGTGCGTCACCAGGTCGAACTGTCCGCTCGTCAGGCCGATGGCCATGTTGCGCGCCAGGATGTAGTCGCCCAGGATGACGGCCTTGTGCGACTGCCAGCGGGCATTGACCGAAGGCTTGCCGCGCCGCGTGTCGGCCTCGTCGATCACGTCGTCGTGGATGAGCGACGCCACGTGGATCATCTCGACGAGCATGGCCGCCAGACAGGCCCGCCGGCCCGTCGCCGCGCCCGGCACGGAGGCGTTCATCGCCGCCGAGAGCATGACCAGCAGCGGCCGGATACCCTTGCCGCGCGACGAAAGCGCATAACGCAACATATCGGAGAGCAACTCCCCCTCGGCCGTGAACTGCCGTTCGACGAATTCGTCGAACGCCGCGAGCTCCGCCGTAACGGGTTTGCGGATGGAATCGAGTGTAATCATATCCGCAAAGATAAGCAAAATTCGCGACAGAGAGGCGTCAAGTAACTATTTTTTCGTACCTTTGACCCTTGGTTAAGCGTTGAAAAAATGGTTTTTCAGAAAGATACGAAAAAGAGGTGGGTGGCCGCCGCGGCCGCTCTTGCGGTTTTCCTGCTCGTGAGCGTCCTCTACTTCGCGCCGCAGTTCCGCGGCGAGGTGCTGCCCCAGCACGACGTGCTCCAGTACGAGGGCATGTCCCGGGATATCTACCAGACGCGCGAGGCGACGGGCGAGGACCCGCAGTGGACGGGCGGCATGTTCTCGGGCATGCCCGCCTACCTGATCAACGTCGCCTACCCCGCGCAGCTGGTCAAGAACACCGTGGGCCGCATCACGCGCCTGATCGACACGCCGGCCGGATTCCTCTTCTTCGCCATGGTCTCGATGTGGCTCATGCTGCTCGTCTGCGGCGTCGATCCGTGGGTCGGCATCGTCCCGGCACTCGCCTACGGACTCTCGACCTACTTCCTGCTCATCATCGGCGCGGGCCACGTCACCAAGATGTGGGCGCTGGTCTACGCTCCGCTGATGATGGGCGGCGCCTGGATGACCCTGCGCGGCAACCTCTGGGCCGGAGCGGCCATCACGGCCCTCGCCGCATCGCTCGAGATCGGCGCCAACCACCCGCAGATCACCTACTACTTCCTGCTGGCGATGGCCGCCTTCTGGATCAGCGAGGGCATCGTCGCCCTGCGTGAAAGGCACCTGAAGGAGTTTCTGCGGCGCACGGCCGTGCTGGCTGCCGCGGGGCTGCTGGCCGTGGGGTCGAACTTCGCACCCCTGTGGTACACGGCCCGGCACGCGAAGGAGACCATCCGCGGCGGGTCGGAACTCGCCGCCGCGGCCGAAACGCAGAACCCGGAGAGTTCGGACCGGGGGCTCGACCTCGACTACGCCACGGCGTGGAGCTACGGCCGCGCGGAAACGCTGAACCTGCTCGTGCCCGACTTCATGGGACGCGACTCGGGCAGGACCTTCCCATCGGACGGGCAGGTGGCCGCCACGGCCAACGAATACGGTCTGCGGGGCATCGAGCGGCAGCTGCCCGCCTACTGGGGCACGCAGCCCTACACGGCCGGGCCGACCTACCTCGGGGCCGCGGCCCTCTTCCTCGCGGTGCTGGGCGCCCTGCTCGTGCGCGGCCGCAACCGCTGGTGGATCGTGGCCGTCTGCGCGGTGATGCTGCTGCTGGCCTGGGGCCGCAACTTCATGGCATTCACCGAGCTGGCCTTCAAGCTGCTGCCCGGATACGACAAGTTCCGCACGGTCTCGATGACGCTCGTCGTCGTGCAGTGGGCCGTGCCGCTGCTCGGGGCGATGGCCCTCATGCGGCTGTGGCGCGGCGACGTGCCCCGCAAGCGGCTGCTGCGCGCCCTGGCGTGGGCCGGGGGCGTCACCGGCGGGCTGTGCCTGCTGCTGGCCGTCGCCGGCGGCTCGCTCTTCGACTTCGGTCGCGGGGAGAGCACCGTGCTGATGACCGACCAGTTTCACCAGCTCTTCCAGTCCAACGGCATGCAGGAGTATATCGACCGCGGCATGGACGTCGAGATGGGCGAGGCGATCGGCGCCGCCATGGCCGCCGACCGCGCGGCGATGATGCAGGCCGACGCCTGGCGCTCGCTGCTGATGATCGCCCTCGCGGCGGGCGGCGTGGCGCTCTTCGCCTTCGGACGCATCCGCCGCGGAGGGCTCGTGGCGCTGCTCGGCGGCGTCGTGCTGCTGGACCTCGTGCCGGTGGACCTGCGCTTCCTCTCGTCGGAGGATTTCGTCTCGCCGCGCCGCCGGCAGATCACCGCCACGGCCGCCGACAAGGCCATCCTGGCCGACAGGACCCCGGGATTCCGCGTGCTCAACCTCACGGTCAGCCCCTTCAACGACGCCACGACCTCCTACTTCCACCGCTCCGTCGGCGGATACCACGGCGCCAAGCTCGCGCGCTATCAGGACCTGATCGACCGCTACCTGTCGCAGCTCGACGAAGGGGTGCTCGACATGCTCAATACGCGCTACCTGATTCTGCCCGGTGAAGATGGGCAGCCCGTCGCGCAGCTGCGCACGACGGCCAACGGGGCGGCGTGGTTCGTCGACCGCCTCGTCACGGCGGAAGACTCCCGGCAGGAGATCGACCTGCTCGGCAAGACCGACCTGAAGACGACGGCCGTGATCGCCGCCCGGGACCTGCCCCTCGCCCAACTGCCGGCCGCAGCCGCGGCCGACACGCTCCCCGGCCGGTCGATCGCCCTCGTGGAATACCACGCCAACCGCCTGCGCTACGAATACTCGACCCCCGCGGAGGCCGTGGCGGTCTTCTCGGAGATATACTACGACAAGGGCTGGACGGCCACGATCGATGGCGAGGAGACCCCCGCCTTCCGCGCAGACTACGTGCTGCGGGCGATGCGCCTCCCGGCCGGGACGCACGTCGTCGAATGGCGCTTCCGCGCCCCGGGCTGGCGGGCGGCCGAAGCCGTCACGGGCATCTGCTCGGTCGTGATCCTGGCCTCCGCCGCCGCGGCGGTCGTGCTGGCCGTGCGCCGGAAGCGGCGCGGCAACGGGCGGCAAGAGGCGACAAACACCGCCGAATAGGGCGGCAGGCGGGCGGCCGGAGCGCGAACGCCCCGCAACCCCGCGAAAAGCAAACTGCAAGGTATGAAAGACGACAAGAGACTCAAGCGCAAGGTGCGCAACTCCTACATCGTATCGACGGTCAGCATCACGCTGGTGCTCTTCCTGCTCGGTTCGGTAGGATACCTCATGGTGGCGGCGATGAAGGTCGCCGACACGCTCCAGGAGAGCATCTCCGTGAGCGTGGAGCTGAAAAACGGGCTCTCCGACGAAGAGAAGGAGCGGATCGCCGCGGCCCTCTCGGCCGAGGAGATCGTCGGCACGATCGCCTTCGTCCCGCGCGAGGAGAAGGCCGACGACGCCGAATTCCGCAAGATGTTCGGCAGCCAGTTCGAGGAGGTGCTCGGCGAGAACCCCCTGCTCGACTCCTACGAGCTGACCCTCACGGCCGCCTCGGCCGATACGGTGCTGCTGGAGGGCTTCCTCGCCGCCGCGGAGCACCTGCCGGGCGTCGAGCACGTCTCCTACCCCGCCCGCATGGCCCAGCGGCTGCACGCCACCGTCGGCAAGATCCGGCTCGTGCTGCTGCTCTTCGGCGGGGCGCTGCTCGTCATCTCGCTCATCCTGCTCAGCAACACGATCCGGCTGGCGATCTTCTCGAAACGCTACCTCATCAACACGATGAAGCTCGTCGGGGCGACCAAGTGGTTCATCATGCGTCCGTTCCTCGGCAGCAGCATCAAGCAGGGCATCCTCTCAGGCGTGGCCGCCTCGGCGCTCTTCTGCCTGGCGGTCTACGGGCTCAACGAGGCCGTGCCCGAGCTGACAAGCGTCACCGAGGCGATCCGCATCGCCATCATCGCCGGAGCGATGATCGTCGGGGGCATCGTCATCTCGGGGCTCTTCACCGTCATCGCCCTCAACAAGTTCGTCAACATGAAGTCCAACAAGATATACCTCTATTAATTGCATGAAACAAGCGAACAAGAAATCCACGGAGCCCGCACAGGAGAATCCCCGCATGCCGCTCACGCGCCGCAACTACATCATCCTGGCCGTCGGCTTCGCCGTCATCCTCCTCGGGTTCATCCTCATGGCGGGCGGCGGCAGCGACTCGCCCGACGAGTTCAACTACGCCATGTTCTCCTGGCGCCGCATCACGCTGGCCCCGATCCTGGTCATCGCCGGCTTCGTCACCGAGATCTTCGGCATCATGAAGCGCTATGACCGATAAGAGAGACCCAAACCCCAAAACCGAATAAAGAAACATGGACACACTGCAAGCCATCCTGCTCGGCATCGTGCAGGGTATCACGGAGTTCCTGCCCGTATCGAGCAGCGGACACCTGCAAATCGCCAAGGAGCTCCTCGGCGTGGAGCTCGAAGAAAACCTCACCTTCGACGTGGCGCTGCACGCCGGAACGGTCCTGAGCACGATTGTGGTGCTCTGGAGCGAGATTCAGCGCCTGCTGCGCGGGCTCTTCTCGCGCCGCTTCAACGAAGAACAGGCCTACGTGCTGAAGCTCCTGCTCTCGATGATTCCGATCGGCATCGTCGGCTTCCTCCTGAAGGACCAGCTCAATGCCATGCTCGAATCCCCGGGCATCCTCGCCATCGTCGGAGCCATGCTGCTGCTTACGGCCGCGCTGCTCGCCTTCGCCTACTACGCCAAGCCGCGGCAGAAAGAGACGATCTCCTACCGCGACGCCTTCATCATCGGCCTGGCCCAGGCCTGCGCCGCCATGCCGGGCCTCTCGCGCTCGGGCTCGACGATCGCCACGGGCCTGCTGCTCGGCAACAAGAAGACGGCCGTGGCCCAGTTCTCGTTCCTCATGGTGCTGATTCCCATTCTGGGCGAGACCTTCCTGCAGGCCGTCAGCGGCGAACTGACGGCCGGAGTCGACGGCGGAGTGCTCGCCGCCGGGTTCATCGCCTCGTTCATCACCGGATGCCTCGCCTGCAAGTTCATGCTCGAGGTCGTCAAGCGCGGCAAACTCATCTGGTTCGCCCTCTACTGCGCCGCGGTGGGCATCGTCTCGATCCTGAGCTACATCTTCTGATCCGCTCCGACCGCAAACCCGATACACGGAACACAACCTACGGAATGAAGCCAACACAGGACCTGCGGGGCATCAACTTCGAGGAGGGCTATATCGCCGTCGTGGACAAACCGCTGGAGTGGACCTCGACGGACGTGGTCCGCAAGGTGAAGTTCACGCTCCGCAAGCTGGGATACCGCAAAATCAAGGTGGGGCACGCCGGGACGCTCGACCCGCTGGCCACGGGCGTGCTGCTCGTCTGCATCGGCCGCGCGACGAAGCTCGTCGACGCGCTCCAGGCCGAGGAGAAGGAGTACGTGGCCGACGTGATGCTGGGGGCCACGACCCCGAGCTTCGACCTGGAACACCCCGTCGACCGGACCTACCCCTGGGAACACATCACGCGCGAGGCCGTGCTGGAGGCCCTCGCCTCGCTCACGGGCGAGCGGTTGCAGACCCCGCCCGTCTACTCGGCCAAGAAGATCGACGGCACGCGCGCCTACGACCTGGCCCGCGCCGGCGAGGAGGTCGCCGTGCGGCAGGCGCTCATCACGATCTACGAAATGGAGCTGCTCGAATGCGAACTGCCGCGCATCCGCATCCGCGTGCGCTGCAGCAAGGGCACCTACATCCGCTCGCTGGCCCGCGAGATCGGCGAAAGCCTCCGCAGCGGCGCCCACCTGACCTCGCTGCGCCGCACGCGCAGCGGCGGTTTCACGGTGGACAACGCCTGGCAGCTGGAGGATTTTCTGGAAAAACTGCAAGAACTTGAAACAAAACGGGATTTTCTGCGTATAGAAAATAATCTGTCTCACCTCCCGAACGCAAAAAAGAGCACTGAAGCATGAAACTATCGCAATACGGATATGAGTTTTCGCCGGAAATGCTGGCCAAATATCCGACCGAGAACCGCGACGACGCGCGGCTGATGGTCATCAACCGGGCGAAGGGAACCATCGAACACCGCATCTTCAAGGATATCATCGACTACTTCGAGGAGAAGGACCTCTTCGTGTTCAACGACACGAAGGTCTTTCCGGCCCGCCTCTACGGCAACAAGGAGAAGACCGGCGCCGAGATCGAGATCTTCCTGCTGCGCGAACTGAACCGCGAGCTGCGGCTGTGGGACGTGCTGGTCGACCCGGCCCGCAAGATCCGCATCGGCAACAAGCTCTACTTCGGCGACGACGACCTGCTCGTGGCCGAGGTGATCGACAACACCACCTCGCGCGGCCGCACGCTGCGCTTCCTCTTCGACGGCTCCTACGAGGAGTTCAAGCGCACGCTCTTCAGCCTCGGCGAAACGCCCCTGCCGAAGTGGGTGCGCGAGAAGGTCGAACCCGAGGATGCCGAACGCTACCAGACGATCTTCGCCCGCCACGAGGGGGCCGTGGCCGCCCCGACGGCCGGCATGCACTTCTCGAAGCACCTGCTCAAGCGCATGGAGATCAAGGGCATCGACTCGGCCTTCATCACGCTGCACGTCGGACTGGGCAACTTCCGCACGGTCGACGTCGAGGACCTCTCCAAGCACAAGATGGACTCCGAGCAGTTCTTCGTCACGGAGGAGGCCGCCGAGGCCGTAAACAACGCCAAACGCACCGGACACAAGGTCGTCGCCATCGGCACGACGGTCATGCGCACGATCGAGACGGCCGTCTCGACCCACGGCATGATCAAGCCCATGGAGGGATGGACCAACAAGTTCATCTTCGCACCCTACGACTTCACCGTGGCCGACGCCATGGTCTCCAACTTCCACCTGCCCTACTCGACGCAGCTGATGATGGTGGCGGCCTTCGGCGGCTACGACCTCGTCATGGAGGCCTACCGGGTCGCCCGCGAAGAGGGCTACCGCTTCGGCACCTACGGCGACGCGATGCTCATTCTTTAAGAATTTTTTCGTAACTTTGCGAAGATAAAAACACCTCAAACCATGGCAAGCAAGATTCTGTACGTTAGCCAGGAGATCGCTCCCTATCTTCCCGATACGGAGTGCTCCAAGCTGGTCCGTGCACTGACGCAGGCTATGCAGGAGCGCGGAAACGAAATCCGCACGTTCATGCCCCGCTACGGCTGCATCAACGAACGGCGCCACCAGCTGCACGAGGTCATCCGCCTGTCGGGCATGAACCTCATCATCGACGACAACGACCACCAGCTCATCATCAAGGTCGCTTCGATTCCCGCAGCCCGCGTACAGATCTACTTCATCGACAACGACGACTACTTCGCCCGCAAGGCCGTGCTGACCGACGCCGAGGGGCACTGGTTCGCCGACAACGACGAACGCGCCATCTTCTTCGCCCGCGGCGTGCTCGAGACGGTCAAGAAGCTGCGCTGGACCCCCACCGTCGTGCACTGCCACGGCTGGCTCACGTCGGTCGTCCCGGTCTACCTGAAGCGCGTCTTCGCCGACGATCCGATCTTCCGCGACGTGAAGGTCGTCGTCTCGCTCTACGACGACGCCTTCGACGGCGAGCTGGACCCGCAGTTCGCCACAAAGATCGCCGGGGAGGGGGTTCGGGAGAAAAATCTCGACATTCTCGCCCGGCCTTCATACGAAAACCTCTGCCGCTTCGTTATGGAGTATGCCGACGGTGTCATCGTCGCATCGCAGCATGTCGACGAGCAGGTGCTCCGCATCGCCCGCGGAAGCGGGAAGCCGATGCTCGAATACCAGTCACCCGACGCGGAGGACTTTTTCGACAATTACAACCGATTCTATGAAGCGATTCAATAACTTCCGCCGCATGCTGCTCCCCGTTGCAGCGCTGGCTGCC
>OHVZ01000451.1_pt1 | contig 19299 bp, 17 predicted proteins | sample 1579561 | NCBI WGS metagenome assembly OHVZ01 (sample SAMEA3882547, study PRJEB24775) | human gut metagenome | biome: human-associated habitat; feature: intestine environment; material: feces | place: Netherlands | collected 2009/2010
GGAATCCAGTTCAGCAGAGCTTCCGTAAAGGTAGCACCGCCCTCGGTGTAGGTCATCTCTTCGCAGGAAAGAACGTTGTAGGAAGCAGGCATCATGATCTTGTTTTCCATAATAACACTCCTTTGAATCAAAGATCGTATCAGCACATTCTATGCACTGTTCACACCAGATCGAACCATCGATGAAGAGCAACTGCTCTATATCGCCATTGTACAACACCCGTTGATTTTTTGCAAGGGGTGAATGGGCAGAGTGCGCAAAAACTGGAGAGACTTCCGAAAAGAACTAGAAAAATTTGTGAAAAAAGACTGCAATAATTTGACATAAAACAACAGCGCCCTTTCCTTTGCGGAAAAGGCGCTGCCATGTTTACCCGGCCACACCGGCACGGTAGAGGTACGGGTCGCTCTTGAAGCTGTCAAAGCTGTACAGCACCAGGATCTGGTCATAATCGTTATCCGCGATCAGCTGATCCAGACCGTAGTTGTAGTTGCGGAAGTCCACCACATCGATATCGGCGTAGTTGGCGGTCAGGTAGGGCACAAAGCTGTTCGCGTAGCTGTCCTTGACCACCAGAATACTGCCTGTGCCTCGGCCCTCGATCGTTGAATAACCGTTGTTGCCGTCCAAAAAGGCGGCGTACTTATCGCGGGTGTTAAACTTCTGCATATTCACGATGTTTTCCGTCGTTTCCGGCTCGTAGGCGGCCTCGCCCGTGATTTTGTAGATCGTCATCAGGCTGTCGAGCGGGTAGTAGGTGATTTCATCGTTTTCGACGTTCCACAGCCGCGTGGCCGAGTAGTGGGTGCCCTGAAAGTCTGTCACCGTGATTGGCTCATGCGCGGCGCGGTCAAACGGCGTCAGGCCCTTGAGGCTGCAGAACTGCTCATAGGCACGGTACGCGCCGTTGGGCGTCCAGTGGTGGTCGGTCTTGAAATACAGGTATTCGTCCTTCAGGTCTGTGAACGTCCCGCGCAGGTCGATAACATCGGCGCTCTGGCCGACTTTGGCAAAAATATCATCGAGCATCGCGTTTTCATCCACCATCGGTGCGCCTGCTGGCAGTTCCTCCGGGTAGATGACGCTGGCCGACGGGGCCAGCAGGAAGGTGACCTTGCCCGGGTGGTTCGCGGCAAACTCGCTGACGGCCTGTACATTCTTGGCAAGCTGCTTCCGGGTGGCGTCGTCCACCGTGAACAGCTTTGTGAATATCCAGCGGTCCTTACCCAGCAGAATGCCGCCCTCCTCCGCCTTTCGGAACAGCACCTCGTCCGCCGCGCGCTGGGTGTTGACCGCTGCGTCACGCAGGGAGAACTGATCCTGCATCCAGCGGGCAAAGCCGCTCTGCCAGCTGCCGTCCAGCAGTGCGCTCACGCTGAACGCCGGGAGCTGTGCGGCCTTGCGGTTTTCCAGCTCGAGCTGCGTGCGCTTGGGCCACACAATATTGACGAGGGAGAACCCGAACAGCAGCACGGCGCAGAGCACCAGCAGCGGATACCCCGCACGGCGCCTGCCGCCGTTTTTACGGTACACAACCTTTGACATTTGTCCGTTCCTCCTCTCAGAAATTCGCGTACAGCGCAGTAGCGTTCGTGGCGGCCACTACGTAGCAGACGCACAGCGCGGTCAGCAGGGCAAACACAAGGAGCTTTGCCACAGTATTTTTGCTGAATTTCTCCCACAGCCAGTGCGGCAGCGCGGACGAGCAGACACAGCCCAGCACCAGCAGCACACCGTAATTGCGCAGGTAGTACACGGGCGAAATGCCGCCCTGGGGCACAAACAGCTTTTGCAGCAGCAGACCCAGCGGCGCGCCGGGCTGGTTGGCCGTAAAGATGCCCCAGCCCAGCACCACAAAGAACAGCGTATAGATATGCGGCCAGACCTTGCCCTTTTTGAGATATTTCAGCAGGAAGGTTTTTTCAATCGTGAGCAGCACAAAGTAGTAAAGGCCCCAGGCAATAAAGTTCCAGCTGGCCCCGTGCCAGATGCCGGTAGCAGCCCAGACCAGGAACATATTGAGCAGCTGTCGCGCCTGGCCCTTGCGGTTGCCGCCCAGGGGAATGTAGATGTAATCCCGGAACCAGCCTGACAGCGTAATATGCCAGCGCCGCCAGAACTCGGTGATGCTGCCCGAGATATACGGCAGGTTGAAGTTGGCCGGACAGTCAAAGCCAAGCAGTGCTGCCAGGCCGTTGCTCATCTCGCTGTAGCCCGCAAAATCAAAGTAGAGCTGTAAACTGTAGGCGATGATGCCCAGCCACGCCAGCGGGGTCGAGACATTCGTCAGCCCAACGCCGCCCGCGCCGATGATGTCGGTCCAGAGTGCGCCGATGGAGTCCGCCAGAATGACCTTCTTCGCAAGGCCGAACACAAACAGCTCTGCGCCGTGCTCGGCCCTTGCCGGCGTGCAGCGGTTCGCGCCGTCGTGCAGCTGGTCGGCCATCTCGCGGTATTTGACGATAGGCCCGACGATCAGCTGCGGGAAGAAAAGCACATACACGGCAAACGTGATGAAGTTTTTCTCCGGCGCGATCTTTCCGGTGTAGACGTCGACCTCATAGCTGATGATCTTGAAAATGTAGTAGCTGATGCCCAGCGGCAGCACCGTGCCGATGTTCAGCGCCGCCAGCCCCAGATACAAAATGCCGCCCACGGCCCCCATCAGGTTGATGATGGCATTTGCACGGCTGCGCAGCGGCTTAGGGGTCACGTCGGGCATCAGCGCCACCGCGGGCGAGCGATAGGTGCCCATGGAAACCAGCAGCAGACCCAGCACTATAATGAACAGCACCAGCGTGCCGGTGCTGGGGTTTGCCGCATAGCGGTCATCCAGCAGCGGGATCAGGTTCATCAAAATGGCCGCCAATGCAGTGCCGCCCACAATGAACGGCATCCGCCGCCCGATGCGAGTGCTGGTCTTATCGGACAGCGCGCCAAAGAACGGCAGCAAAAACAGCGCCAGTACGTTATCTGCCGCCATAATAGCCCCGGCGAAGGTCTCGTTCAGTTTAAAGGTGTCGGTCAGGATCAGGGTCATCACGCTGTCGTACATCTGCCAGAACGTACAGATCGACAAAAACGCCAGGCCCACCAGAATCGTGCGACGGTTGTTCAGCTTCACGGCAATGCTCCTTCTTGACGGGGCCGTTTCACCCCGGAATAGGAATATTGTAGCATTGTTTGGTCGTTTTGTCTATAATTATGCGGTGATTGTTTTTTATTTTACGCAAATTTGACGATTTTAGTAGCAAAAGGGTTACCCGCGGCTGATAGGCGCCGGATCATCCTCTGAAATCCAGACATTTCCCATCATACTCACCGATAATTTCCTGTCCGGGAACGATTGTTACCATATAGCCATCTTTTCCAAAATTCAACGCAATGACTTTGCCGTCAACCGTATGAAAAAGCTGTATGATTATGTCCGTGGACTTTGGTGTTTTATCAAAATACGTACTTGGCTTTGTATCTTTGGTGATTACCTTGCCATCGTAAAATGTATAGCGCGCATTGTTTTTGTTTGCACTGTCCAAATACGCCAACACCATGGCGGAAACTCTGCGGCTTGCCGTCCCCGCTTCCACCGTGTCGTTTGGGTTCTTTTGCAATGCATTCAGCGCGGCGTTAGAAATTTTGCCTACATTGTCTACCCATTCATTGTTTATGTAGACAGAAAACCTGCAGTTGCTTTTATTGTTTGCAGAGTTGGCGGTAAAACTCTCCGGGTACAGGGCATAGCACTCCGACAAGGCAGCCTGCGACGCTGTCCACACATCTCTTGCCTCCGTTATCACAGCTTTCTTTTTTGCTTTGTCTATATATCCGGTAAGCGATGGTACAAGCAGAGCTGCTAAAACCGCCAGAATTACCAGCACAACAATAAGCTCAACCAATGTGAACCCGCGTTTGCGATTGTTTCTTTCCATGTAAGCCCCTAACAATTCGCCGTCCTTCCATTTAATGTCACTTTACTCCATTATAATGATAGCACATTTGTGAGAAACCGTCAACAAACGTCCCGTTCCTGCATCACAATTTTGTTCCGGATGGGGCTCTGTAAAACTGTTTGGCATATTGACTTTTACGCGAAACAGGCACAGTATCGTCAGCATAGGAACTCAGCGTGTCGGAAAATAAATCCGCTTTGTCTGCCACACAAAAAAATACCTAAGCCGCTAAAAGGCTTAGGTATAAAGGAATGCCGGTGATGGGGGTCGAACCCATACGGTGTCACCACCAACGGATTTTGAGTCGGCCCAAGTGAGAAGAACTTGGTGGATTTTTTAGGAATTTCAAGGAACTTATTTCCTGCCCTTTTTTAGTGAAAAAGCACCTATCCACGATACAATTTTTGATTTTCGGACGTACTTACGATTGGAAATCTGGCAGACCAACGTAGTTGAGAAATCATTCTCGCTTTGTGGACAATCTTTCAAAAATGGCAGACTAAAAACCACCGCATTCGGAAAGTAGAGGCACATAAAAAACGGCAGTACCCAATAGCGGACATTTTTCTACTATCTAACGGTTTGGCGACCCGCTATTATTCAAAAACTGTCATTCTGCCACTTTGTTACACTTGTCAAAACTATCCAAGGGGAAACTGTATCTTTTTATAGGAATGGGCTGCGGCGCGTTCCTCTCCCCCACACCCCCTCTCCAGCTGGCTGAAGAAGCAGCCAACTGAAAAAGAGAATATCGGCTCTTGTAAGCATCTTACCTGTCACACAGGCAAGGTGCTTTTTTATTTCAAAAATCGGAGGTCATCATGGGCAAATATCAGAAAAATATCGAAGCTGCGCGGCGTATCAGCGTGATGCAGTATCTTCAAGCCTATCACCCCGGCGAACTGGTTCGCAAAACGGACAAGGAGTATTGCACCAAGACGCACAGCAGCCTTGTTATCACGCCCGCAAATGGGCTGTTTCACTGGTTTTCGCAGAGCAAGGGTGGCAACAATGCACTCGACTATCTGGTAAAGGTTGAGGGCATGGACTTTGTCTCGGCGGTACGGTTGTTGAGTGCAATGGCTCCCGCGCCTGTTTCTATTCAGACGGCTAAGGCTTCTTCTCCCCAGCAGCACACGACCCGCCCGTTTGAGTTACCCACCGCAGATCGAAACACCGAAGCTGCAACGGCCTATCTGATGCACCGCGGCGTCAGCCCGAAAGTCCTGCGCTACTGTGTGGGTAGTGGAATCCTATACCAAACTACGCGCGGCAACTACCGCAACTGCGTTTTTGTGGGCAAAGATGAAAACGGCGTACCGCGCTCTGCTTTTCAGCGCGGCTGTCAAGGCAGCTTTCGCGGAGATGTCGCGGGCAGCCAAAAACAGTATGGCTTTCTGATTCCCGCGGAATCGGAAAACTGCGATACCGTAGAGATCTACGAAGCCCCTATTGATGCTATGTCCGGCGCAACGCTGCGGCAGTACAAACATGATTCCCCGTGGCGCAGTGTCCACTACTTGGCGCTGGGCGGGTTGAACCATCAGCCGATTGACTACTTTTTGCAGCAGCATCCAGAAGTAAAGCGCGTGTCGCTTTGCTTTGACCGTGACGACCCCGGACGGAACTTCACAAAAATTGTTGCGAAACGGCTTGCAGAACGCGGATATATCGTACAGGATGCACCTCCGGCCATAGGCAAGGATTATAACGACTATCTGCTGGCGGCTCGTAGACTTATCAGCATGGAACGGTAAAGGAGTGGAACATGAAAACTATTGCAGTTGCAAACCAAAAAGGCGGTGTGGGCAAAACGACCACCACAGTAAACCTCGGCACAGCACTGGCGGCTATGGGCTACAAGGTGCTGTTGGTGGACGCCGACCCGCAGGGCGATTTGAGCAGCTATCTCGGCTATGAGGGCACCGAAAACGGCGCAACAATCAGCGACCTAATGGAATCGGTTATCAAGGACGAAAAGCCGCCAGAAGTAGTAATTCACCATGAAGAAAAGGTGGATTTCATTCCTTCCGACATTGGTCTGTCCGATATGGAAGTGAGCCTTGTAAACGTTATGGCGCACGAGAAAATCATGGAACAGGCACTGGAGCCGTTTAAGGATAAATATGACTACTGCTTGATCGACTGTATGCCCTCGCTGGGCATCATCACCGTAGCATCGCTTGTTGCGGCTGACAGGGTGTTGATTCCTGTGCAGGCGCAGCATTTCGCCCTCAAAGGTCTGGTGTCCCTGTTCAAATCCGTCAACCAAGTGAAGCGCCGTATCAATTCCCGGCTGGATATTGACGGCATTGTGCTGACGATGGTGGACAAGCGCACCAACCTATCCAAAGATGTATGCGCCGCCCTGCGCAGCGCCTACGGTCACGCGCTGAAAATTTACCGTGCAGAAATCCCGGTCAGTACGCGCACAGCAGAAAGCGCCGCCAGTACACATAGCGTGCTGACCTACGATGCCAACGGCCCGGCCAGTTTGGCATACAAAGCGCTTGCCAAGGAGGTGACGGAGAATGAGAGAGTACGGCAGCAACATCAATCTGCCCTCGCTCGATAATCTGTTTTCGAGTGAGCAGGAACGGCAGGATGCAAAATTAGAGAAAATCCAAATTTTGCCGCTGACGGAATTACATCCCTTTCGGAATCACCCTTTTCAAGTTCGTGACGATGACGAGATGGACAAAATGGTGGACAGTGTCAAGGAATACGGTGTCATGACCCCGGCCATTGTCCGCCCCCGGAAAGATGGTGGGTATGAAATTGTAGCGGGCCACCGTCGCTGCCATGCCAGTCAGCGGGCTGGCGTGGAGACTATGCCCTGCATCGTGCGGGATATGGACGATGATACTGCTATTATTCTGATGGTAGATTCCAACTGCCAGCGAGAGCATATTCTACCGAGTGAAAAGGCGAAAGCGTATCAGATGAAGCTGGAAGCTGTAAAGAGAAAGGCCGGTAGACCGTCAAAAATAAATTCTGGCCAAGTTGGCCAGAATTTTACACAGCCTTTTTCCGTAGAGAAAGTCGCAGACGAAGCGGGTGAAAGTGTTAAGCAAGTCCAGCGCTTCATCCGTCTGAACAAACTCACCCCCGAACTTATGAAAATGGTGGATGATGGCAAGCTAAAAACCACTCCCGCCGTAGAACTTAGCTACCTTACCCCGGAAGAACAAGAGGACTTCCTGTCCTATATGGAATCCGAGGGCTGTACCCCGTCACTGTCTCAAGCACAAAAACTCAAGGAGGCCAGCAAGGAAAGCGTGTTGACACCCGAAAAAATCCAGCATATTATGGCCGCCAAGCCGCCAAGTGTAAAGCCGCGTGACCCGCAGCTTATGATTCCAGTTGCTAAAGTTGAGCGCTATTTCCCCAAAGGATTTACGAGCGACCAGATGCAGCAGGTTATCGTAAAACTGCTGGAAAACTATGCCCGTGCCCACCAGCACGGAAGCAGATGAGGGGGAACACCGATGACGAGATTATTAGTTGTTGAACCCGGCTACTGTCCTTATCAAGCGGGTTTTCCCAGCGCGATGGCGGCTGCTTCCGAAGTTGTTGAGGGCGAGAGCCAAATCCTAAAACCGTTCGGCACACCGCGAATCGGGCTAATATGCAGCAAAACCCAAAGCCGACTGAAATATAACAGACAGGTCAATGATGAGGGCGTGACTGTGCGCGGGCGATTTCTCATCTGCGGGCTAAATGGTGATAAAGTCGTGGGCTTATCCAAAGACCAAGCAGACCGATACAGCCGTCTACTTTTTCTACCGCAAGTCGAAGATATGGCAAGCGGTGAACTGCCCGCCGCAAAGGTACGCCCGCAGGATGAACGCTACGGGAACAAACTATCTTTTTGGGAAAGGTTGGAAAGATAATGGAAGAAAAGACAGATAAAGTAGTCGGCTACATCGAATATCTCGGTGCAGGCGGGATGATCGGTGAAATCGTTCCTTACACAAGCGTGGAAAAATTCAAGGATGAAATTCTGGATTCCTTGGATTGTGGGCGGCCAGTGACACCGGTTGTATTCTCAGATGAACTGGACGAGCCACTCCAATTTGATTCAGACACCTATTTTCCGTGGGGATTTCGCAGCGAAAAGCGAGTGCAAATCCCTTATGAAATCTATCAAACTAACAGGCGAGACCTTGTTTTTATGGAGTATTCTCCTGCGAGGCTCGCTGCCGGAGCAAAGGACTACGAACTCGTGTACAAGGGGCAGATGGAGCGTTGGGAAACGCTGGACAGCATTTATTCACGGCATAATCGGGATGACCGTCCAAACGCCAAAAGTATGCGTTCCGTCTCTGTCAGCGATATTATTGTGACACACAAAGATAACGAGACACACGCTTTTTATGTTCAGCCGATTGGGTATAAGCAGGTAGATAACTTGTTGCCGGAACTTGAAAATGCCACACTGTCAAAAGCAGAACAGCACGAGCGATAAGGAGCAGCCTATGGCTAAATACGAAAATATCCGTGCGCTTGCCAAAAAGCAACTGCAAGCCGTCACGGAGAGCAGCGACCGCTGGAAAGCATTTTTGCGGACAGCGGCCATTGCTTATAATTATAGTTTCCCAAACCAGCTTTTGATTCACGAGCAAAGCCCCACCGCCACAGCCGTGGCCGACATAGCTTACTGGAATAATAATGCGGGTCGCTGGGTCAAGCGCGGCGCACACGGTATCGCGGTATTTGACACGCGGGCAAATTCTTCCCGGCTGCGGTATCTGTTTGACATTTCCGATACCATCCCCCGTGCGGAGGTCCCCGACGCGCTGCCGTGGGTCATTACAGACCAGAACTGGCGGCCTGTTTGGGATAAAATCGTAGCGGATAATCACGCTGACAGCATCCAGAGCGCCCTACTCATGCTCTCTACATCCTGCGTTGCCCAGCGCAGCGCCATGTTCACAACCGCACTGGGAAAAGCCATAGACGGCAGCAGCTTACAGTGGGCCAAGCCGGACGAACAGCGGCAGCTATTTATACAGCTTATCACCCAAAGCTGTCTGTATATGGCCGCGCTGCGGTGCGGCGTGGATACTGCGCGGCTGGACCTGTCTGCCCTTGAGTCTGTGAACCAGTTTGATACAAACCGCATCACTCTGTGTTTGGGCAGCGCTTGCCAACAGGCGGCACGGCCTCTCATGCAGCAGATCGGCAGCATCACGAGAGAAATCGACAGTGTTGCACGCGCCGAAAAAGTCCGCTATTATGGTGACAAACAGGAAGAAACCAATAACACCAAGGAGGTCAACAATGGAGTACATGATGGTGAACGGCTACCAAATCCCGGCGCTGACGCTGAACGAGCCGCCGATGCCGGAAATCGGCAAGTACGGCAGCCTGCGGCGGAAATTCCTGCTGGAGAACGCCCCGATGATGTTCGACGAGATGATGCTGGAGGGAACGCTGTACCCGCATCTGGCGGAGATGGACAACGCAGTACATCGGCAAATCGAACAGACGATGCAGATGCTGATGCAGCAGAGCACCGCCCCGAACCGGCAGACCGACCCGATGGGCTGGACGCAGTGGATGAACGCCTTGCAGGCCCAAGCCGAGGAACTGGCGATGCAGCAGATTTACAGCCTGTAACACAAGAACCCCAAGCGGAGAGCGATACCACGCCCTCCGCTTTTTCTGTACCCATTTCTGATTTGCCGCCGCTGAGCGATGAACTGATTCTAGGCTTGCTGGCGAAAGAATCCTCCAGCCGTACCGACAATGCGGCTATTCTGGAATATTTCAATGAACATCCCGACCTTGCCGAGCGCAGCGCCTTTTGCAAGCACTGTTACAAGCAAATTTATACATATTTGTTCGTGGATGACCATACCGTTGGTTTTATCCGGCATGATATGTACCTTGAACTTTGGGAGGGCAACTATCTTACCAAAACAGCGCAGGTCAATCTGACATGGGATGCTGTTGCCGCAAAGATTGCTGACCTTATCGAGCAAGGGCGTCTGATGGTTCCCATCAAGGCTACACCCGTGCCGCAGCAGATGGAGCAGCTTACTCTTACTCCCGAAGATTCTGAAAAGGCAGGGCTGCCGAGCCATGAGCAGCAAGCAAAAAATATCGACCTTGCGGCAGAAGCCAAAAAGTGGAACAAGCCCATCATTGACGCATCCGGCAAGTACATTACGGAGCAGGACATTACCGATGCACTGTGCAAAGGCGGCGGGTTTGAAGATAGCAAATTTCGCATTCAGCAATATCTCTCTGCACAGGTACTTCCTATCGAGGAAGATCAAGCCCGCTGGCTGAAAAAAGAATACGGCATCGGCGGCGGCACATGGATCTTCCGTGATGGTGGGCACGGCTTTCTTGACCACATGGGCAAAAATCTTGAAATCGCCCGACGTACAGAGGACGGCGAGTATCGCCGCGTTTTGAAGTGGAAAGAGGTTGCCCAGCGCCTGCGGCTTTTGGTTTACAACGACCAGTATCTGACCGATGCCGAAAAAGCCCCCTATCAGGCATGGGCAGCAGAACAGCAAGCCGCCCGCGCAGCGAACGATGCCGCCCTCGATCATGCAAAACACGCCATCACGGATTTCTGCGAGAATGAGGGGCTAAACGAGCCAAATTTCTCCGACTTGACCCGCGTGGAGTTTGCTTACTCTACCACCGAGGACGATGAGCACGAGATCCAAGTGTATGCCAATCTTCTGCGGAATGAAATCCGCTATGAGGTTGACGGTAACATTGTCCATATCGACTACTTTCACGATAACCACGAGCTTGCCGCGCAGGGTATTGAAAACAGCGCTTTCTCGGATTTTATCAATACCGCCGAAGCAGAGTTTGAAAAGCATCATCCGACTACAAGAAAAGTCGAAAAATCACCTGTAACTATCGGCAGCACGGTTTATCTGGAAGATGCCAGACCCTTTACCGTCGAGGAAATCGGCAGAGAAAACATTCATCTGCGGGATGAAAGTTTCCCGCTGGTAGGCCGTGCCGTCAGCCATGAAGAATTTGCGCGGCTGCTTGCGGCCAACCCCAAAAATGCAGCACTATCCGCCCCGGAAGTTCCAAGCCGCCAAGAGCAGCCGGAAGAAACTGCCGAACCCATCGTGGGCGAAGTCATCGAAGAACCCAGCCCCTTTGTGGCACAGGTTATGGCGGACGCAGAACGGCTTTCGGCAGAAGATGAACCTTACCACCGCGAACCCATTACCTATGAAGCCCCTTATCTGGATAACCTGCCGACAGCACCGCGCGAAAAATTTGCAGCCAATATTGCCGCCATCCAAAAGCTGAAAGAAATTGAACAGCGCGTAGCGAACGGCGGCAGCCCTGCTTTTGAGGATGAACAGAGAATTTTAGCACAGTACACGGGCTGGGGCGGGCTTTCGGATGCGTTCGATCCGAACAAAAGTGCATGGTCGAACGAGTACAGCCAGCTGAAAGCAGCATTGTCTGAATCTGAGTATGAAGCTGCCCGCAGCAGCACCCTGACGGCGTTTTATACCCCCGCCACCGTTATCCACCCCATCTACCGTGCACTGGAGCGCTTCGGCGTAAAGGGCGGCAAAATCCTAGAACCCAGCATGGGCACAGGCGCATTTCTCGCACACGGACATTTTGGCAGCAGTGATGCCAAATTCTACGGAGTAGAATTGGACAGCATCACAGGCCGCATCTCAAAGCAGTTGTATCAAAAGGCCAATATCCAAGTGACCGGCTATGAAAATGCGCTTCTCCCCGACAACTATTTTGACTGCGTTATTGGCAATGTCCCTTTCGGTAATTTTCAAGTCAATGACCCGCAGTATAACCGGCTGCATTTTCCCATTCACGACTATTTCTTTGCCAAGAGCATCGACAAGCTGCGCACCGGCGGCATCATGGCGTTCATCACCTCCAGCGGCACATTGGACAAAAAGGATGACCGCGCCCGCAAGTACATTGCCGAGCGCTGCGACCTCATCGGTGCGGTGCGCTTGCCCAACAATGCATTCAAGGGCAGCGGCACAAAGATCATGACCGATGTAATATTTCTGCAAAAGCGCGATACGCTGCGCCAGCAGGACGAGCCTTGGCTGCACCTTGCAGAAGATGCCAACGGCATTACCATGAACCGCTACTTTGTGGAGCACCCTGAAATGATTTGCGGCAGAATGGAGATAGTCTCCGGGCCGTATGGCCCGACTTCCACCTGTCAGCCGATAGATCCCGATGCGGTGGACCGTTTCGGAAAGCCGTTGCTGGAAACGCAAATCGACACTGCTATGCAGCACTTGACCGCCACGCTGACAAAAGCCGAAATTTCCATACAGGAGGAAAGCGGCGAGGACACCAAGTACATTGATGCCGATCCCTTTGTGCGTAATTTCAGCTACACGGTAAAGGACGATAAAATCTATTACCGCGAAGGCGCAGTCATGCGGGAGTGTAATCCCAACGCAGCATCTGCCGAGCGTATCCGCAAACTGGTGGAACTGCGCGATACCACCCGCGCTCTGATCGATGCGCAGTTGCAGGACTTGTCGGACGAGGAAATCCACCGTCTGCAAGCCCAGCTTAACCGCCAGTATGATGCCTTCCGCGCCAAGCACGGCCTAATCAACAGCCGCAGCGCGGAGTTGTCTTTCCGGGATGACAGCAGCTACTATTTGCTGTGTTCACTTGAAAATGTCGATGAAAAAGGAAACTTTATCAGCAAGTCGGATATGTTCACCAAAAGGACTATCCGCTCTGCACAGATACCAGACCACGCCGACACGGCATCGGACGCTCTGGCACTGAGCATCGGGGAACGTGCCAAGGTCGATATGCCTTACATGATGCATCTTACCGGGAAAGATGAAGCAACGCTTGCCAAGGAACTGGCGGGCGTTATTTTTGTAGAGCCTTTCCGCAAACAGGAGGACGGCAGCCCTGTTTACCTTATGGCGGACGAGTATTTATCCGGCAATGTACGCGAAAAGCTGCGTATTGCTCATGTTGCAGCCGACCAAGACCCGGCGTTCCGCATCAATGTAGAAGCGTTGGAACAGGTGCAGCCCAAGGACTTGACTGCGGGCGAGATAACGGTTCGGTTGGGTGTCACATGGATCGGGTCGGAAATCATCAAGCGGTTTGCCGATGAACTTTTTCAGTCAACCTACCGCGAACAGAAAATAGCTGTCCGTTACAATGAATATCTGAATAACTGGTATATTTCCAACAAGAGCCAGGGCAACGATAATATCCGCGTCACGAACACCTACGGCACAAAACGTATCAACGGCTATCATTTGTTGGAGAACGCACTTAACCTGCGAGCCACCAAAATTTACGATACAATCTATGACGAAAACGGCAAGGAGCAGCATAAACTCAATGGTCCTGCCACCGAAGAAGCACAGGCCAAGCAGCGGATGATAGAAGATGCTTTTAAAGACTGGATTTTCAAGGACCGTGAACGCCGGGAAAGCTTGGTGGCGCTGTACAATGAAAAGTTCAACTGCATCCGCCCCCGTGAGTACGACGGCAGCCATATCCAGTTTTTCGGCATGAACCCGGAAATCGTACTGCGGCCCCACCAGCGCAATGCCATTGCACATATTTTGTACGGGCACAACACACTGCTGGCGCACACTGTCGGCGCAGGTAAGACCTATGAGATGGTCGCCGCCGCGATGGAGAAAAAGCGATTGGGATTATGCAGCAAAACACTTGTCGCCGTGCCAAATCATCTGACAGGCCAATTTGCCAGTGAAGCGCTGAAGCTATACCCCAACGCAAACATCTTGGTGACAACGCAGCGCGATTTTGAAAAGTCAAACCGTAAACGGTTTTGTGCCAAAATCGCCACCGACAACTATGACATTGTGGTAATCGGTCACAGCCAGTTTGAAAAGATTCCACTTTCCGATGCCAGAAAAGCCGAGTTTATCCGCAAGCAAATTGACGAACTGGAGATGCAGTTGGAGAGCATGGACAACAGCGACAGCCGTCTGACCGTCAAGCAGTTGGAAAGTAAGAAAAAACAGTTGAAAACCAAGCTGTCAAATTTGCTGGACGCCCCGAAGCGGGATGATGTGGTGACTTTTGAGGAACTGGGCGCAGACTCCCTCATGGTCGATGAAGCACACAATTTCAAGAACCTCATGACCGTTACTAAGATGCACAACATCGCGGGTATCAGCACCACCGAGAGCCAAAAGGCCAGTGACCTGTTTATGAAGTGCCAGTACCTTGATGAAATCACCGGGGCGCGGGGTGTAACATTTGCCACAGGCACCCCCATTTCCAACAGCATGACCGAGCTGTATACCATGCAGCGCTATTTGCAGCAGTACACCTTGGAACGCAACGGCCTTGCAAACTTTGACAGTTGGGCGGCCACCTTTGGCGAAACCGTCACAGCCATCGAACTTGCGCCGGAGGGAACCGGCTACCGCACAAAAACGCGCTTTGCTCGTTTTTTCAATCTGCCGGAACTTATGGCAATGTTCAAGGAATGCGCTGACATTCAAACAGCAGATATGCTGAAACTGCCTGTCCCTGCCCTTGTGGGCGGCAAGCCGACCAACATCCAGCTAAAGCCCTCTGAAATACAAAAACAGATGGTAGCGGAATTGGGCGAACGGGCCGACAAAATCCGCAATAAAATGGTAAAGCCCTATGAGGACAATATGCTGAAGATCACCAACGACGGACGCAAATTGGCGCTGGATCAGCGCTTGATCGACCCCGACTTGCCCGATGATCCTGACAGCAAGGTCAATATCTGTGTGGGCAAAATTTATGAGATATGGGAGCAGACCATGCCCCAACGCAGTGCGCAGCTTGTTTTCTGCGATCTGTCCACGCCCAAGGCTGGCGTTTTCAATGTCTACGATGACATGAAAGCAAAGCTGATCGAGCGCGGAATCCCCGAAACAGAAATTGCCTTCATCCATGAAGCAAACACCGATGCCCGCAAGACGGAACTTTTCGGAAAAGTTCGCAGCGGTGCAGTTCGCGTGCTGATGGGCAGCACCGCCAAAATGGGAGCCGGAACCAATGTACAAAAGCGGTTGATTGCGTTGCACCATCTGGATGTACCGTGGCGGCCATCTGATATTGAGCAGCGTGAGGGCAGAATATTACGACAGGGCAATGAAAATAAGGAGGTCTATGTTTTCCGTTATGTAACGGAGGGAACATTTGATGCCTACTCATGGCAGCTTATCGAAAATAAGCAAAAATTCATCGGTCAGATTATGACCTCAAAATCTCCGGCTCGCAGCTGCAATGATATGGACGAGGCTGCACTGTCCTACGCCGAGGTAAAGGCATTGGCGGCTGGCAATCCGCTTATCAAGGAAAAGATGGACTTGGACGTACAGTTGACCCGTCTTAAAACACTGAAAGCTGCCCATGACAGCCAGCGTTATGAACTGGAAAATAAAATTGCCATCGGCTTCCCGGCTGAAATCCGAAAATGCAAAGAACAGATTGAAAATGCCACAGTAGACGCCGCCACCGTAAAAGAACATTCGGCGGTGGATGCGGACGGCAAAGATGTTTTCTGTATCCAGTTGGAAAAGAAAGTTTACTACGAAAAAGAACCTGCGGGGAAAGCCCTGTTAGGTCTGCTGGGCTTGGCACTGAATAGCGAAAAGCCCGTACCTATCGGGTATTTCAAGGGTATGGAACTGCAAATCCAACATCTGCCTTTTGGCAACGAATACCATGCAAGATTGGCTGGCTCTGGTACATATAGCACTCAGCTGGGAGCTGATGTGTTGGGCAATCTGACACGCCTTTCCAATTTGGCAAATGGTATTGAACCGAGCATTGAAAAGACCCGCAATATGCAAATCCAGTTGGAACAGCAGCTTGCCAGCGCCGAGGAAGAAGTCAAGCGGCCATTTCCACAGGCAACGGAACTGACTGAAAAGAGTAAGCGTCTTGCGGTGCTGGAGGGACTGCTGAACATGAACGACAAAGACATTGTGACCGACACCGAGCCGGAACAACAGTGTCAGACCGACAATCGACAGCGTGGACAGGAGGAACGATAAATTTTATGATTAAAGGCAGAAAGACCAATCGTATACGCGACCACCCCAAGGATGAAAGGAGTAGTTTTTATGAAAAAATCTATTGTTGCATTGGGCATAGTATTGGCGCTGTCCGGGTGTGCAGCGGCAGCGGATGAAACTCTTGCGGCTGAACCGGCTGCACTGGTGGAAATCTCACCGGCCACCGAAGAAAATGCGCAGCCGGTGGAAGCTGCTGCAACTGCCGAACCTGCGCAGACAGCAACCCCTGCGCCGACACCCGAACCGACACAGGCCCCCACGCCCGCGCCGACAGCAGAGCCTACGGCAGTCCCCACCGCAGAACCCGCGCAAGCCCCGGTGGAGGAAACCGTAGCAGACACTCCGGCACAGGTTAGTATGAGTTATGGTGCGGTGCCGTTCGACCTTGCAGCCGGTACGGAGCAATGGTGGGGCATCGACAGCAGCGACAGCGCATACTGGGCCGTGCAGGAGAACATCAACGCCATCCGTGCGGCGGCGGGACTTTCCCCGCTGGCAATGGACGGCGGATTGAGCGCGGCGGCAGATGCCCGCTGCGAATGTTTTGTCGCGGGCGGTGCGTTCGACCACAGCGGCATGACTACCCGCAGCGAAATCTGCGCGGCAGGGCCTATCGGCTCGGCCAGCAGCGTATGCAGCTATTGGCAGAACAGTCCTGCCCACTATGCCAACATCACCAACGCCAGCTTTACGAGCATGGGTGTGGCCTGTTGGTTTTGCTCCACCGCCGAGGGGCAGTATACCTACTGGACTGTTACCTTCAACTAAAACTCCTACTTGTTTTCATACACAAATTATGATATAATTTCTGTATGAAAGAGAGGTGCTATCTATGCCGAACATTCGTTCCAGCGCAGATTTGAGAAACAACTACAATGACATTTCCTCTTACTGCCATGCCTACAACGAGCCGGTCTTTATTACAAAAAACGGTAAGGGCGACCTTGCCGTTATGAGCATGGAAACCTACGAGGAAATGGCGGGCCGCATTGAACTGTACAGCAAGCTGCAAGAGGGCCTTGCCGACGTGGAAGCCGGGAACACGCGCCCCTTTGCCGATGTTATGGCTGATTTGCGCCACCGCAGGGAGCGCAGATGAAATACAACATTCATGTCACCCAAGCCGCCGAGCGCGATATGGCGAACGCCTACGACTATATCGACCTTGTACTGAAAAATCCAACTGCCGCCGACAAGCTGTTGGATGTGGCCGACGAAAAAATCGGTGCGCTGGCAGAATTCCCGCACAAATTTGAAGTCGTTTCCGACAAACTGCTTTCCTTGTGGGGAATCCGCTTCACCATCGTTATGAATTACCTTGCGTTTTACACGGTGGACGATGCCACGCAAACGGTGCATATCGTGCGGTTTCTCTACGGCAAAAGCAACTGGATCACCATTCTGAAAACGGATGCAGCAAACGGAAGTTTGCCGGTGTTCTCATAACCGAATATTTTACCCAAGCGCTCACTTTTGTGGGCGCTTTTTCTATTGTAGGAGGAAAACATGATTTATGACGAACTTATTGAAGAATTAGCGTTGACCCTGCTTACAAAGGCAAGGTATGAGGGCTGTATTAGCGTTATAGACGGTTTCTCACAGTGCGAGGAAGATAAAACTCGCATAGAGTATCCTGTTGACGCTGTTATGCGCATCATGCCGGTGGGCAGCGAAATCTGGCCGGAAGAGTGCGAACCGTTACTGAAAAAAATTGGTGCTGAAACGATTGGAGACGTTGCCGATTATCTAAACAAAAGCAAATCCGAAAATTCAAGTGCCGATGATGTTCTTTTTACTGCGTTGCTCAAAATCTGCTATGAGAATATGGACATGGACGGCAAGATGGTATTTTGGGAAGATATGCTTGAAAACAACTCCTTGGAATGGAGAGATGTTGAATGATTTGCATACACGAAGTGATTTATTCAGTATGCAGTCGTAATTTTTGTGGGATCTTATCTGCTTCGGAGGATTTTATGACGCACGATGAAATGATGAGTCTGCTGGCAAACACGCTGGCAGATGCAGCCGGGAGTTCCGGCTGTTTACCTATTTTGGACTGTTTCAGCCCACATCCGGGAGAGGAAGTAACCGTAAGCATTCCTATGTGTGACGACACGGTGGATATTGTGCTGGAAGATCTCGGTTTTCCGCACGAGTGGGAAGAATTGTTGGAGAACAGCGGTGCAGATACTATGGGCGACCTTGTTGATTACCTGTGCTATTGTTCGCAAAACAATATTTCTCTTGCCATTTCCCCTGAAGATGAGGAAAAGCTGTATGCAACGCTGATTGATGTCTGCTATGAAAATATGTCTTATGACAGGCAGGTCGATTTTTGGCGTCATGTGCTGGAAACCAATTCTTTGGTGTGCGAGGTAAAAGAATGACCCCGCAGGAGCAGCTCTGCGAAAAAATGCGGGTGGAGCAGAGCGCCTATTGCCTATGGCTGACCGCACAGCCGCCAGAAGAAATTTTACACCACGCCTACGAGTACAGCGTCCGTGAGGACATTATTCTTGCAACGGAAGAAATGAACCTCACCCCTGCACGGGTGCGGGCGCTGCTGAAATCTCCCGCGCCGCTGGCGGATGTGTATAAGGATTTTTCCAAGCTGGAAACCGATTATATGAGCATTGTGGCTCAGTGCGTGGAAGACCGCGCAGATGACTTGCTGAAAAAGGAGCAGCAGCAGAACCCACCCAAAGTATATCGACAGTCCGTCACTTATGCCCGCGAACACGGCGAATTGCAGCAGTACCATGCGTCTTGCCACTTGAATGAAAGGTGTCGGGACGAGATTGACGCAGCGCTTGCACAGCGCTTTGATGGTATGCGGCTGGGCGCTGGCGCTGTTGAACAGGTAGTGGCGGAATATGGTTTGGAGCGCACAAAATATGTGTTGGCAGCGGCCATTCAAACCCGTGATGGAGATGGTCGCATTTCGCGCACAAATAGAGAATGGGCAGATTCCATTCGCACGATCAAAGATATGGATCGCCGTGGATTTGACCGTTCCTGTTACTACGCTGACCTACAAGCGCATACCTGCCTATTGGACGGTTTTGTAAACCAAGTGCGAAAATTTGAAAAAGCCAAAGCCCAGCCCGCCCAGGATACCCCCGAAAGATAACCGCAGCGTCTGCATTTTGCAGGCGCTTTTTTTCGTGAAAAAATCTCTGTTTTGAAAGGATTTCACAATGAAAGAAACACATTATAAATTGAAGCAACGCGTTACCGCGCTGTTTGCGGCGGCGGTAATACTGCTATGGACGCTTGCAGAACTGCTGTAAGGC
>OHVZ01000466.1_pt1 | contig 18723 bp, 19 predicted proteins | sample 1579561 | NCBI WGS metagenome assembly OHVZ01 (sample SAMEA3882547, study PRJEB24775) | human gut metagenome | biome: human-associated habitat; feature: intestine environment; material: feces | place: Netherlands | collected 2009/2010
GACGCGATCATCAAGGGCGCGGAAAGCCTTCTGCGCGAGGTGATGGAGATCCCGGATAACTACAAGGTGCTCTTTTTGCAGGGCGGCGCTTCCTCGCAGTTTGCGATGGTGCCGCTGAATCTGATGACGAAAAACCGCAAGGCCGACTATGTACTCTCCGGCCAGTTCTCCACAAAAGCGTATAAGGAAGCCGCGCGCTTTGGCGACTGCAAAGTGGTGGCATCCTCGAAAGAACAGAATTTCAGCCGCATTCCCGACCTTGACCCGAAGGAGTTCCGCCCGGACGCGGACTACTTCCATATCTGCATGAACAATACGATCTACGGCACGGAGTACCACGAGGACCTCTCGTCGCCCGTGCCCCTGATCGCCGACATGTCGTCCGACATCCTCTCGCGCCCGGTCGACGTCACGAAGTACGCCATGATCTACGGCGGCGCGCAGAAGAACCTCGCACCCGCGGGCGTGGCCTTCGGCATCATCCGCGAGGATATGCTCGACCGCATCGTGCGTGACCTGCCGACGATGGTCAACTACCGCACGCACGTCGAGAACAACTCGATGTTCAACACGCCGCCCGTCTTCCCGATCTACGTGCTGAAGGAGACGCTGCGCTGGCTCAAGTCGATCGGCGGCGTACCCGAAATCCACCGCCGCAACGTCGCCAAGGCACAGCTGCTCTACGACGAGATCGACCGCAACCCGCTCTTCCGCGGCACGGTCGAGAAGGAGGACCGCTCGCTGATGAACATCTGCTTTGTCATGGCCGACGGCTACGAGGAGCTGGCTCCCCTGTTCATGGAGGAGGCCAAGGCGCGCGGCATCGTCGGAATCAAGGGCCACCGTCTGGTGGGCGGCTTCCGCGCCTCGTGCTACAACGCCCTGCCGATCGAGAGCGTGCAGGTGCTCGTGGAGTGCATGCGCGAGTTCGCCGAAAAGCATGCCAAATAACGCGCCATGTCCATCATCACGCGTGTCCCGACCGGCTACGATACCCTTACCGGGGAGGTGAAGGCCTGGGATTATCATGAAGAGTTGAACATTGAAATCAAGAAAACGATGAAAGTACTGGTTGCAACCGAAAAGCCCTTTGCCAAGAAGGCCGTCGACGGAATCCGCTCGATCGTCGAGGAGGCGGGTTACGAACTCGCCCTGCTGGAGAAGTATACCGACAAGACGCAGCTGCTGGAGGCGGTGGCCGATGTCGACGCCCTGATCGTGCGCAGCGACAAGGTGACGCGCGAGGTCATCGACGCGGCGCGGAACCTCCGCATCGTGGTGCGTGCCGGCGCGGGCTACGACAACGTGGACCTTGCCGCCGCCACCGAACGCGGCATCGTCGTGATGAATACCCCGGGTCAGAACTCCAACGCCGTGGCGGAGCTGGCCATCGCGCTGATGATCTTCATGGCGCGCAACCGCTTCACCCCCGGCACGGGCTCCGAGATCCAGGGCAAGACGCTGGGTATCCACGCCTACGGCCACGTGGGCCGGCTGGTGGGCCGCAAGGGCAAGGCCCTCGGCATGGAGGTGATCGCCTACGATCCCTTCGTCGGGGAGGAGGTCTTCGCCGCCGACGGCGTGAAGCGTGTGGGCTCGATCGCCGAGTTGTACGCCTCGTCGGACTACCTGTCGCTGCACATCCCGGCCACGGCCGAGACGAAGGGCTCGATCGGCTACGACCTGCTCATGTCGATGCCCAAGGGGGCGACGCTCGTCAACACGGCCCGCAAGGAGGTGATCGACGAAGAGGGCGTGCTGCGGGCGCTGACCGAGCGCGAGGATCTGAAGTACGTGACGGACATCGCCGCCGGCAATCAGGCGGAGCTGGACGAGAAGTTCGGCAAGCGGGTCTTCGCCACGCCCAAGAAGATGGGCGCCGAGACGGCCGAGGCCAACATCAACGCCGGTCTGGCCGCCGCACGGCAGATTGTCGACTTCTTCCGCACGGGCAACACCCGTTTCCAGGTCAACAAGTAACGAAACGGCAACGCGGAGAGAGGCGGGTGGCGATTCCGACCCGCCTCTTTCCGGTTTTGCAGAACCCGAACCAACCAACCCAGAACCCTGAACAACCGAAAAACTTATGGTACGCATCAAACCTTTCCGCGGAATACGTCCTCCGAAGGAGCTTGCCTCCGAAGTGGCGTCGCGTCCCTACGACGTGCTGAACTCCGCCGAGGCGAAAGCCGAGGCCACGGAGCGCTCGCTCCTGCACATCATCAAGCCCGAGATCGATTTCGATCCGATCGCCGACGAACACTCGCAGCAGGTCTACGACCGGGCCGTCGAGAATTTTCGCCTGTGGCGCGAGCGGGGCTGGCTGCAGCAGGACCCCGAGGAGTACTACTATATCTATGCGCAGACGATGGACGGCCGTACGCAGTACGGCCTGGCCATGTGCTGCCACTTCGAGGACTACCTCTCGGGTGCCATCAAGAAGCATGAGCTCACGCGCACCGACAAGGAGGAGGACCGCATGATCCACGTGCGCAACCAGCAGGCCAACATCGAGCCGGTCTTCTTCGCCTACCCCGACAACGCCGAGATCGACGCCATCGTCGACGAGGTGGTCCGGAACGAGGCGCCGGAGTACGACTTCACGGCCCCCGACGGCTTCGGCCACAAGCTGTGGGTGATCCGCGACCGGAAGAAGATCGACCGCATCACGGAGCTCTTCAAGGGGATTCCGGCCCTCTACGTGGCCGATGGACACCACCGCACGGCCGCCGCGGCCCGCGTGGGCGCCGAGTGCAAGGCGAAGAATCCGCACCATACGGGCGAGGAGGAGTACTGCTACTTCCTGGCGGTGACCTTCCCGGCCGGACAGCTGCGCATCATCGACTACAACCGCGTGGTGAAGGACCTGAACGGCCTGACGCCCGCCGAGCTTTTGGACAAGCTCCGCGAGTCGTTCGTGGTCGAGGACAAGGGCACGGAGGAGTACCGTCCGACGGAGCTGCACAACTTCTCGATGTACCTCGAGGGGCACTGGTACAGCCTGACGGCCAAGCCCGGCACGTATGACGACAGCGACCCGATCGGGGTGCTCGACGTCACGGTGCTCTCGAATCTGGTGCTGGACCGCATCCTCGGCATCAAGGACCTGCGCACGTCGAAGCGCATCGACTTCGTGGGCGGCATCCGCGGCCTGGGCGAGCTGAAGCGCCGCGTCGACAGCGGCGAGATGAAGGTGGCCTTTGCGCTCTACCCCGTTTCGATGCAGCAGCTCATTAACATCGCCGATACGGGCAACATCATGCCGCCGAAGACCACGTGGTTCGAGCCCAAGTTGCGCTCGGGCGTCGTGATCCACTCTTTTGCGGAGTAGCTCCGCGGCGGAGCATGCAACGAATGCGGGAGCGGCCGGTTGTGCGGCGCTCCCGCGTTTTTTTCTTTTGCCGAACGGCGTTTGACCGCCGAAAAATTTGTCCGCAGGCATTATTTTCGTATCTTTGACCGGACGGAAAACAAGGGTTTCAGCTATGGAGTGGATCGCAGGATGTTTCCGGAATTACGCCAACTTCCGGGGTCGGGCCCGGCGCCGGGAGTTCTGGTACTTCACGCTCCTCGTGTTTGCTCTGCTGGTGGCGGCGCGCATCCTCGACGTGCTGGTGTTCGGCTACGGCGGCGGTCCGCGGCTCTTTTCGACCGTTGTGCTGCTGCTCCTCTTCCTGCCCCAGCTGGCCGTCTCGGTGCGCCGCCTGCACGATACGGGACGCAGCGGCTGGTGGATGGCCCCCTACGTCGTGCTGCTCGTCGCCGGACGCTTCTACGGCGAGTGCCACGCCTTCTCGACCTTCGAGGTCGTCGTCGTGCTGACGGCCGGCATCTACCTCGTTTTTCTGCTCTTTTCGTTCCTCTCGTCGGGCGACCGCGGCGACAACGACTACGGTCCCAGTCCGCGGCATGCGAATCCTGCCGGGGAACGGTGATTTCGATCCGGACTCAATCAAAATTACCCGCATATGAAATGGTTTGTCAAATGTTTGCGTAACTACGTCTCCTTCGAGGGTCGTGCCCGGCGTTCGGAATTCTGGTACTTCGTGCTCTTCTCGTTCCTCTTCCTGCTGGTGGCGCGGATCATCGATGCGCTGCTCTTCAAGGGGACCGCTCTCCTCTCCTCGCTGCTGTGGCTCGGCCTGCTGCTGCCCTACATCTCCGTTTCGGTGCGCCGCCTGCACGATACGGGGCGCAGCGGCAAGCTGCTGCTGGCCTATTATGTCTTCGGATTCATCCTGTCGGTTCTGGTGGCATATTTCGGCTTGCAGTCGCTTTCCGATCTGCTGAACGGCGCGGAGGTGCGCCTCTCCACCGCGCAGCTCGTCGTGCTGGGCACGGGCGGCGTCATCAACTTCGTCTGGAGCATCTTCTTTCTGGTGTGGTACTGCCTGCCGGGCACGCGCGGTGAGAATGTCTATGGCGAGGACCCCAAACAGACCGTTGAGGAGTAATATCGGAACGTCTTTCCGACAATGCAAAAATCCCGGAATTTCCGGGATTTTTGCATTGAAAAAGACGGTGACGGAGCGGGCCGTCGGGGGCATGCCTCGCATTCGTCTCCGCAGGCGGCCCGAGCGGGGTTGCGGACCGGTTGCTGCCGATGGGTTGCTCGGGGCGGTTATTTCCGGGTGTTGTTGGCGATGGCAGCCAGTGCGCGGTAGAGTTCCGCCAGCACGCGGGCTGCCACGACGATCAGGAATCCGTAGATCGGGAAGAGAATGCACGACAACAGCCCTCCGCCGATGAGGCTCCCCGTGCCGAGCATGTGTCCCAGCATCCGGCCCTCCTCTCCGAGGAAGATCAGCGCCACGAGCGACAGGGCGCAGCCGCCGATTCCGACGAACATGCCCAGCCATTCGCCGCTGGTCTGAAGGAAGTGCGAGAAGACCGGGATGGCAACGAATTCGTCGTCGGGGCGCGACGAGGCGTTCACCTTGTCGCGGCGGTCCCACCAGATCAGGAATCCGAACCAGGAGAGGATGCAGAGAATCACGAGGATGAGGATGAAGGCCACGATGACCTTGCCGCCGCCGCTGAAGAGCCGGTTGTTGATGGCCGACACGAGGACGGCGATGGGGATCAGCAGGTTGAGGACGGCCAGCAGGGTGTAGAGCCAGCGGAACGGCTTGCGGAAAAACGAGCCTTCGTCGATGAGCGCCAGCGTGCGCTTCATAAAGGAGGAGAACAGATCGTTCATAGCGGTGGTTTTTAGCGTTGGCCGGAATAGCCCGGATGGATAAATGTAATCATTTTTTTTCGATTTGCGGCCGCATCGGGCCGATCCGCCCGAAAAAGAGTTGTCCGGATCTCTTTCCGGAAAAACTGCTGCCTTCCCTGTCTGCACAATTTTATTACGAGAGGGCGTTTTTTTATAACGAAAATAAATTTGAACCCGGAAATTTTACTATATTTGTAAGGAACTAACAATACTACGGCGTTATGGCTAAAATCAAAGGAACAATCGTTGTCGACCGGGAGCGCTGCAAGGGCTGCGGAGTCTGCGTGGCTTCGTGTCCGTGCAATGTGCTCGCACTGTCGATGGAGGTGAACAGCAAGGGCTACCCCGTGGCCCGCATGGCGAATCCCGATGCCTGCACGGGTTGTGCTTCCTGTGCGGTGATCTGTCCGGACAGCGTCATTACGGTTTATCGTCAAAAATTCGAGTAAGCTATGGCAGAGAAAAAAGAGGTAAAACTGATGAAAGGCAACGAGGTGATCGCCCATGCTGCGATCCGCTACGGTTGCGACGGATATTTCGGCTACCCGATCACTCCGCAGTCGGAGGTGATGGAGACCCTCATGGAGCTCAAACCGTGGGAGACCACGGGCATGGTCGTTTTGCAGGCCGAGTCGGAGATCTCTTCGATCAACATGGTCTACGGCGGCGCATCGGCCGGCAAGCGGGTGATGACCTCGTCGTCGAGCCCCGGCATCTCGCTCATGGCCGAGGGGCTGAGCTACCTGGCCGGCGCCGAGCTGCCCTGCCTGGTGGTCAACTGCCAGCGCGGCGGCCCGGGTCTGGGTACGATCCAGCCTTCGCAGGGCGACTACTTCCAGGCCTGCAAGGGCGGCGGTCACGGTGACTACCACCTGATCGTCTTCGCTCCGAACTCCGTGCAGGAGATGCACGACCACGTGGCCGAGGCGTTCGATCTGGCGTTCAAGTACCGCAATCCGGCGATGATCCTCGCCGACGGTGCCATCGGTCAGATGATGGAGAAGGTGGTGCTCGCACCGCAGCGTCCGCGCAAGACCGAGGAGGAGCTGCGCGCCGAGTGCGGTTCGTGGGCCGCACAAGGCAAGCCCGCGGGACGTGCGCGCAACGTCGTCACGTCGCTCGAGCTCCAGTCCGAGAAGATGGAGGTCATCAACCAGCGGCTGCAGGCCAAGTACCAGGCGCTCGAGGAGAACGAGGTGCGCTACGAGGCTGTCGAGTGCGACGATGCCGACTACGTCATCGTGGCATTCGGATCGTCGGCCCGCATCTGCTCGGCGACGGTCGAACTGGCACGCGCCGAAGGGCTGAAGGTCGGCCTGCTGCGCCCCATCACGCTCTATCCCTTCCCGAAGAAACAGATCGCCGAACTGGCCGCGCGCGGCGTCAAGGGCTTCCTTTCGGCCGAGCTCAACGCCGGTCAGATGGTCGAGGACGTGCGGCTGGCCGTCAACGGCAAGGCTCCCGTGGAGCACTACGGACGTCAGGGCGGCATGCTCTTCAATCCCGACGAGGTGCTCGCGGCACTCAAAGAAAAACTGATTAAAAAGTAGAAGACGATGGCAGAGGTTGAAATCAAACAGGAGAATCTGGTTTACGCAAAACCGAAACTCATTACCGACAATGTCATGCACTACTGCCCGGGCTGCAGCCACGGCACGGTGCACAAGCTCGTCGCCGAAGTCATCGCCGAGCTGGGACTGGAGGAGAAGGCCGTGGGTATTTCGCCCGTCGGCTGCTCCGTATTCGCATACAACTACATCGACATCGACTGGATCGAGGCGGCACACGGCCGTGCGCTGGCCGTGGCAACGGCCGTCAAGCGGCTTACGCCCGAGAATCTGGTCTTCACGTACCAGGGTGACGGCGACCTGTCGGCCATCGGTACGGCGGAGTCGATCCATGCGGCGGCCCGCGGCGAGAATGTCGTGGCGATCTACATCAACAATGCCATCTACGGCATGACGGGCGGACAGATGGCCCCGACGACGCTGCTGGGCATGAAGACCGCGACGACGCCCTACGGACGTGACGCGCACCTGAACGGCTATCCCTACAAGATCGCCGAGATGATGGCTCATCTGGACGGTGCGACCTACATCACGCGCCAGAGCGTGCACAAGCCGGCCAACGTGCGCAAGTGCAAGGCCGCGATCAAAAAGGCGTTCCAGCGCTCGATGGAGGGCAAGGGCTTCTCGCTCGTGGAGGTCGTCTCGACCTGCAACAGCGGCTGGAAACTCTCGCCCGTGGCCTCGAACGAGTGGCTCGAGCAGAACATGCTGCCCTTCTATCCGCTGGGCGATATCAAGGAAGTAAAATAAGAGGACGACTATGAAAGAGACGTTGATTATAGCAGGTTTCGGAGGACAGGGCGTCCTCTCGATGGGCAAGATTCTGGCCTACTCCGGCGTGATGCAGGACTACGAGGTCACGTGGATGCCCTCCTACGGTCCCGAGATGCGCGGCGGTACGGCCAATGTGACCGTCATCCTTTCCGACCGCAGGATTTCGTCGCCCATCTCCCATGAGTTCGACACGGCCATCATCCTGAACCAGCAGTCGATGGAGAAGTTCGAGCCGATGATCAGGCCCGGCGGCGTACTGATCTACGACACGAACGGTATTTCGCGCCACCCCGTGCGCACGGACATCTCGGTCTACTCGATCGACGCCACGGCCGAGTGTGCGAAGATGGGCCAGGCCAAGCTCTTCAATACGATGATCCTGGGCGGTTACCTGAAGGTCTGCCCCGTCGTGAAGATGGAGAACGTGATGGTCGGGCTGAAGAAGTCGCTGCCCGAGCGTGCCTGGAAGATGCTTCCGCAGAACGAGGAGGCGATCCGCCACGGCGGCGAGATCATCAAGAAGATCCGCTGATGGCCGTCCGCATCGATCCCGGGCTCTGCCCGCAGAACCACCGTTGTCCGATGATCGACGTGTGCCCCGTGGAGGCGATTTCGCAGGAGGGCTTTGCCCTGCCGACGGTCGATCCCGAGCGCTGCATCTCGTGCGGACAGTGTGTGGCGGGTTGCGGCAAGGGTGCCATGTCGCTTGCCGACGACGATGCGCCGGCGCGGAGCTGATCCGCAGGCATCGCAAAAGCCGTCTTGTACGGTTCACAGGCTGTCACGAAACATTACCGAATGAAACAGCGCCCGACCTTCAAAGGTCGGGCGCTGTTCGTTGTGGCGATATTGGATGCCGCTCCTGCTTACATGTTGATGTAGATAACGGGATTTCGGGATTTGCTTTTTAATCTTTTGTAGAGGTGGGGAGAATCCGGAACCTCCTCTCCCTCAAACTCCCAGCGCCCTTTATAGGGCTCGTATTCGGTCGGAAACCAATGCAGCGGTTTGAATACTCCGACAATGTAACCCTTGGCAATGGCGAATACCCAGTCGGCACGTTGGACCCGATTGCCGTTTACTTTCCAGTATTTCTGGACACATTCGTACAGAGATTTCCCGTTTGTTTCATAGCTCTTGCCGATCTTGAGACAAACGATTCGTTCATTGAGGGTGTTTTCAAAATCGCCTCGCTCCTGACAGATTCTTTGCATGATATATTAATCGCTTTTTCACTATTTTACTTCCTTGTGCGGATCAGGATCACGCCGTTGCCGCCGCGAAGTCCATACATGTTGCTCCCCTTCTGCACCTCGACCGAGACCACGTCGCGGATGTTGATGCTGTTCAGGCTGCGCACCTCGACGCCGTCGCAGAGGATCAGCGCCGCATTGTTGGAGTTGACCGAGCCGATGCCGCGGATGATGATTTGCCCGCCGTGGAGCTGCACGCTCGGAATCAGCCCGAGAATGGCCGACTGCAGGTCGGTGTAACCCCGGCGCACCATCTCCTCGCCCGAGAGCCGCGACGAGTTGCCCGTATATTCGCGCCGCTTGATGTAGCCGAAGCCGCTGTCGACCAGTCCTTCGTCCTCTTCATACTCCGGAGCTTCGGCGATCCAGCGGATGCGCAGGCTCCGGCGTCCGGCGACGGGAATCTCCTGCGATACGCGCTTGTAGGTGACGACGAGCGTATCCGTGGGTGCCACGTCCGTCAGTCCGAACTCGCCGCGCTTGTTGGCGATCGTGTAGCGTTCGTCCGACTTGACCGTGATGCGGGCCTTGATGCCCTTGCCGGTCTGGTCGACAATCAGTCCGTTGAAGGGAACGGGTTCGGCGCTCTGAACCGGCGGCAGACCGATTCCGCCGACGAGCAGCAGGAGGATAAGCAGCAGTTTTTTCATAAGGAGCTGTTTTAGGTGGTGATTCCTATTGCAAGATAAGAAAAAACAGGCAATATGCGGAATGTCGGCCCGCTTTTTTCAAGGGGCGCGACCGGACCTTGCTCCCTTTTGCCGCCGGAGGGTGGATGGAGACGGGCTGTCGCGGAGCCCGCGTGCAAAGGTTGCGGCTGGAGCGCCGGGGCGGCTGTCGTGAAAAATCCCGGTCTTGCGGACCGGGATTTTGTGGAAGCCGCGGCCGGAGGCCATATATCAGTCGGCCTCTCCTATCGGTGGAACCGGCAGAGGTTGACGTCGCGCCACCCCAGCAGCAGGTCGTGCACCGCAAGGCGTTTCTTGCCTGCGAGTTGCAGCTCGCCGAGCGTGATCCAGCCGTCGGCGCACGCCACGCGGATCAGCGTGCGGCCGTCGCTCTCGATCGTGCCGCACGGCTCGTCGTGCGGCGCCGGCTCGAACGAGGCCGAGAAGATCTTGACCGTCGAGGGCGTAGCGTCGCCCTCGCGGAACATCTCGGTCCAGGCGGCCGGATAGGGCGACAGCCCGCGGATGAAGTCGACGATGCGCTTGCCGGGCCGTGTCCAGTCGATGCGGCAATCCTCCTTGAAGATTTTGGGTGCCGGGTGCAGCGTCCGTTCGTCGACCGACTGCTGCTCGACGGGTGTGATGTCGCCCGCGGCGATGCGGTCCACGGTCCGCGTAACGAGCGACGTGCCGAGGTTCATCAGCCGTTCGTACATCGTCCCGACCGTATCCTCGGGGCCAATCGGAACGCGCACCTGATCGAGGATCGCCCCCTTGTCGATCTCGTGGTTGAGCAGGAAGGTCGTGACGCCCGTTTCGGTCTCGCCGTTGATGATCGCCCAGTTGATCGGCGCCGCGCCGCGGTACTGCGGCAGCAGCGAGGCGTGCAGGTTGAAGGTCCCCAGGCGCGGCATGGCCCACACGATCTCGGGCAGCATGCGGAACGCGATGACGATGCCCAGGTCGGGTCGCAGCGCCCGCAGTGCCTCGACGAACTCGGGATCGCGCAGCTTGACGGGCTGCAGGACGGGCAGTCCCAGTTCGCGGGCCGCCACCTTGACGTCGCTCTCGTGGAGCTTCTGCCCGCGGCCGGCCGGTTTGTCGGGTGTCGTGACGACGGCCACGACGTGGTAGCCCCCGGCGACGAGCGCCCGGAGCGATGGCACGGCGAATTCGGGCGTGCCCATGAAGACGATGCGCAGCTGCCTGGCGTTTTCCATCTGCCTATGCCTTTTTCAGACCCAGCGTGTGGTGCATGCGCTCCTGCTTGGTCTCCAGATAGTGTTCGTTGTACTTGTTCGGGGCGATGACGATCGGCACGATCTCGTCGATCTGCAATCCGTAGCCCTCGAGCCCGGCCCGCTTGAGCGGGTTGTTGGTCATCAGCCGCATGTGGCGGATGCCCAGCTCGCGGATGATGCTCGCCCCCACGCCGTAGTCGCGCTCGTCGGCCTTGAAGCCCAGCTTGAGGTTCGCGTCGACCGTGTCGAGCCCCTCGTCCTGGAGCTTGTAGGCGTGGATCTTGTTGCAGAGACCGATGCCGCGTCCCTCCTGATTGAGATAGACGATGGCACCCTTGCCCTCCTTCTCGATCATCTGCATGGCGCGGTGCAGCTGCTCGCCGCAGTCGCAGCGGTACGACCCGAAGATGTCGCCCGTGGCGCACGACGAGTGCACGCGGATGAGTACCGGTTCGTCCGCGGTCCATTCGCCCTTCGTCAGGGCTACGTGCTCCACGCCGTTCGACTTCTGGCGGAAGGGCGTGATGCGGAAGTCACCCCACTCGGTGGGCAGCGGCACGGTGACGCCCCGCTCGACGATCGACTCCTGGCGCAGGCGGTAGGCGATGAGCGAGGCGATGGAGATGATCTTCAGGCCGAACTTGCGGGCCTTCTCGACGAGCTGCGGCAGGCGGGCCATCGTGCCGTCCTCGTTCATGATCTCGATCAGAGCGCCGCAGGGCTGCAATCCGGCCAGACGGGCCAGATCGACGGCCGCTTCGGTATGTCCCGGCCGGCGCAGCACCCCCTTCTCGCGGGCGCGCAGCGGGTTGATGTGGCCCGGACGCCCCAGGTCGCTCGGGCGCGTCGCCGGATCGGCCAGCGCGCGGATCGTCGCGGCGCGGTCGTGGATCGAGACACCCGTGGTGCAGTCGTGGCCCAGCAGGTCGACCGTCACGGTGAAGGGCGTGCCGAGCAGCGAGGTGTTGTTCTCCTCCATCATGTTGAGCTCCAGAGCGGCGCACCGCGCCTCGGAGAGCGGTGCGCAGAGCACGCCGCGCCCCTCCTTGAGCATGAAGTTCACGATCTCGGGCGTGATCTTCTCCGCGGCGACGATGAAGTCTCCCTCGTTTTCGCGGTCCTCGTCGTCCACGACGATCACGATCTTGCCGTTGCGGAAATCCTCGATGACCTCCTCCACACTATTCAGAATCGTCTCTTTTGCCATTGCGTTTGAATTTTATTGCGTTTTTGATCTTGCGGAACATCGGCGCGAGCCTCTCTTCCACGGCCTTGATTTTGCCGGCATACCAGTCCGTGTCGAGCAGCGACGAGTCGTTGGTCGCCTTGTAGGTCAGGTAGACGGCGATCGGCGTGAGGATGAAGGTCGAGAGCCACATGCCGTAGACGGCATCCCAGCTTCCCTCCTTGGCGAGCTTCTCGCCCGAGAGGCTGATGATGTAGTAGATTACGAAAAAGATGATCGACACGACGACCGGGAGTCCCAGTCCGCCGCGGCGGATGATCGCCCCGAGCGGTGCGCCGATCAGGAAGAAGATGATGATCGACACGGGCAGCGAAATCTTCTTGTGCCACTCGACCTTGCTGCGGTAGAGCTGGTTGAGTGCATCCTTGGCCGTCGTCTCGTCGAAGGCGAACATGTTGCGCGAGTTCTTGGCCAGCGTGCGGGCATTGTCCCACACCTCCTCCTTCTCGCGCACCGGAAGCCGCGCGATCGAGTCCATGGCCATCAGGTTGCCGTAGCCCCGCTTGTCGACGCGCAGACTGTCGGGCTGCGGCAGCACCGAGTTGTCGCGCACGAAGATCTGCTCCTTGAGCAGCGGCTCGTAGGAGCTCGTCGTCGCGGCGTTGACCTTCAGCTCGAGCGAGTCGATGTCGTGCTGCAACTCGCTGATGTCCTTCGTCTGGCTGTTCGAGAACTGGTTGGCGTCGCTGCGGCCCATGGCAAAGCCGTCCATGCGGATGATCTGCTTCTGGAGGTCGAACGTATGGTGGCGCAGCGTGCTTTTGGTGTACCACTGGCTGTTGCGGGCCTGTTCGTAGGTCTGGCCGTGGAAGAGCGTCACGAGCAGGTAGCGCTTGTCGTCCGAGAGGCGGATATAGCCCGAGTCGGCGACGATGGTGTTCATGTTGCCGTTGGCCTGGCGGTTGTCGTAGATCAGCACGTCGCGCAGCAGGTGCGTTTCGGGGTCCTGGTGCCCCACGCGGATCGACATGTTGTCGATGCCGTTGAAGAAGAGGCCGTCCTGGAATTCGAGCGTCTGTTTCTGCTGGCGGATGTCGTAGATGATGCTGTACATCTTGCGGTTGGCATACGGCACGAGGTCGTTGCCGATGAAGAAGCTGCCCACGGCGATGAATCCCACGAGGATGATGAGCGGCTTGGTGATGCGCACGAGCGACATGCCCGCGGACTTCATGGCCAGCAGCTCGTAGTTCTCGCCCAGGCTGCCCATGGTCATGATCGCCGCCAGCAGCATCGAGAGCGGCAGTCCCATCGGGATCATGTTGGCCATGGCGTAGGACATCAGCTCGATGATGATGCCGGCGCTCAACCCCTTGCCCACCAGCTCGTCGATGTAGCGCCAGACGAAGTTCATCATCAGCACGAACATGACGATGAAGAACGTCAGGATCATCGGTCCCAGATAGGACTTCAGGACGAGTTTATGAATGCTTTTCATGCGGCAGGCGCGGTTTTTTCCGACACAAAGTTAACAGTTTTGCGACAATAAGCGCAAAGGTGAGGGTAAATATTATGGCCGCGCCGGGCGGAACGTCCAGTTCATAGCTTGCCGCGAGGCCCGCGACGTTGCCCGCGACGGCCACGAGCGGCGCACAGCGGGCGATGGTGCGGTACGAGCGCGAGAAGGCGTTGACGATCACTACGGGCATCGTAATGAGCGAGATGAGCAGCACGATGCCCATGATGCGGATCGAGAGGACGATCGTCACGGCGACGAGCGCCGCCATCACGTAGGAGATCACGCGCGTGGGGATGCCGCGGCTGCGGGCGAAGTCGCGGTCGAAGGCGACGTACATGACCGGGCGCAGCCACAGGGCGGTGCCCGCAAGGACGACGGCCGTGAGTGCGGCGAGGGCCGCGACGTCGCCGTGCGTGACGGTGACGATGCTGCCGAAGAGGAAGGCCGAGAGGTCACCGGAGGTGTAGCCCGGGCGCAGGCTCATGAAGAGCGCCCCGACGGCCATGCCCACGGACCAGATGATGCCGATGGCCGAATCCTCGCGGATGCGGCCGCGGCTGCCGGCCCACTCGATGCCCAGGGCCGAGAGCACGGCGAAGAGCATCGCCCCGGCAATGGGGTTGGCTCCGAGGTAGAAGGCGATGCCCAGCCCGCCGAACGAGGCGTGCGTGATGCCCCCCGCGAGGAAGACCATGCGGCGGCAGACGACGTAGGTGCCGATCACGCCGCACGTGATGCCCGAGAGGATGCAGGCCGCGAGCGCGTTGTAGAGATAGCCGTAGCGGATCAGGTCGCTGAAAAATTCCATGAGCGTTCGTCGATAGCGCGCAAATTTACGCTTTTTTATCGGAAAGCCTCCAAATTTCGCGCGGTTTTCGTAATTTCGTGCCCGAAAAAGCGAAGGAATCATGCAACCCCGAAGAGTCAGTTTTCATACGCTCGGCTGCAAGCTCAACTTCTCGGAGACCTCGACGCTGGCCCGGGAGTTCGAGCGCGGCGGCTTCGTGCGCGTCTCCCCCACGGCCGAGGCCGACATCTGCGTCATCAACAGCTGCTCGGTGACCGAGCACGCCGACAAGAAGTGCCGCAACCTCATCCGGCGGCTGCACCGCCGCAACCCGCAGGCGATCATCGCCGTGACGGGCTGTTACGCACAGCTCAAGCCCGAGGAGATTGCGGCGATCGACGGTGTGGACATCGTGTTGAGCAACAACGATAAGGGAGCGTTATATAAACGGGTGGTTGAACTTTCCGGCAAGGGCCGGGCGCAGGTTTACAGCTGCGACACCGACTCGCTGACCTCGTTCTTCGCGGCCTTCTCGAGCGGTGACCGCACACGGGCCTTCCTCAAGGTGCAGGACGGCTGCGACTACTGCTGCTCCTACTGCACGATCCACTACGCCCGCGGAGCAAGCCGCAACATGCCCGTCGCCGACCTGGTGGCCGAGGCGCGCGAGATCGCCGCGGCGGGTCAGAAGGAGATCGTCATCACGGGGGTCAACACCGGGGATTTCGGCCGCACGACGGGCGAGCGCTTCATCGACCTGCTGCGGGCGCTGAACGAGGTCGAGGGGATCGAGCGCTACCGCATCTCGTCGATCGAACCGAATCTGCTAACGGACGAAATCATAGCCTTTTGCGCCGCCTCACCTAAATTCCAGCATCACTTTCATATCCCGCTTCAGAGCGGTTCGGACAGCGTGCTTGCACGGATGCGCCGCCGCTATACGACCGAAAAATTCGCCGAGCGGATCGAGGCCGTGCGGCGCCTGATGCCGGACGCCTTTATCGGGATCGACGTGATCGTCGGTTTTCCCGGTGAGACGGAGTCCGATTTCCGTACGACCTACGAGTTCCTGGAGCGCCTTGCACCGGCCTATTTGCATATTTTCCCCTTCTCGGAGCGTCCCGGCACGCCGGCCGTCGATTTTCCGGACAAAGTGCAGCCTTCGGTGGCTACACGGCGCGTGGAGGAGCTGGAAGAGCTTTGCCGCCGACTGCACGGCGAATTCTGCGCCCGGGCCGAAGGTACGACGGACGAGGTGTTGTTCGAGAGCACGATGCGGGGCGGGATGATGTTCGGCTATACGGGCAACTACCGCCGGGTCAAGGCCCCCTACGACCGGAGTCGGATCAACACGATTTGCCGGGTGCGGCTGGGGCGTATGGACGATGCGAACGATCTCGAAGGCGAAATCGTGGATAATTAGCGATTTCTTCGTATATTTGTATCAGGCGAAGGTTCGGGTGAATTTCGTTTCGGCATTCCGGCCGGATGCGGCCTTGCCTCCGGGCCGCATTGTATTTTGCGAAAATGGCCTGTATTTCGGGCGGGCGGCGGCTGGGCTTGCCGTACCGTCCGGTCGTTTTTGTAAGAACGAGTTGCGGTGTAGTCTGCCGGATTCGGCATTGGTTACGCCTTGAACTGTTTTTCGGAATACGGCTTGTAGCTCGGTAAGATTCAAACAAGTTTGCTTTTGCCCTTGCCTTGCATTATATTTGTTGCATCGCTCCGGATATGTTCGGGTGGGGGGACTGCCCTGCCGATACGGGCGGTTTGGGACGATTTTAACAGTTAAACGCGTATGACGGGAATTCGAAGAAGAATATCCATTGCTTTCTTGAGTATCGTCGGGTTGTTGTTCGCCTCGGGGATGATCTCTTTTTTCGAGCTGAGTCACTTGAGCTACGACACCGAGGAGATTTTGAAAGCCAACCAGCGGAATGTGGAGCTCGCCAAGGAGATGCTCGGCGCCGTGCATGATCAAAACGTGGCGATCGTGCATTTGGCGATCCTGCAAGATGCGAGTTACGATAGCCTGTGCCGCACGGGAATGCAGCGGTTGGAACATGCGGTGGCTACGGCCCAGAAAGGAGCGTTGGACCGCTCGGCGCTCGACTCCCTGACGGGTGCGACTACCGAGTTGCTGGTGCTGACCAAGATGTTTCTCGCGACCGAATCCCCGAAGGCAGGGGACGAGTCGGGAGAGGTGTGGTACAACGAATATTATGAAAAACAGTACGAAAAGGTCGTCACGGCGGTTCGGGACTATATGACTTCGACGCAGAGTTCGCTGGCTCCGCGGGCCGAGCAGCTCAAAAACGCTTACCGGGCCGTTACTCCCGTGCTGATATCGCTGGTGGTGATGATCGCTACAGTGTTGATGCTCTTTTACTTTACGATGCTCTACTGTGTCAATCCGATCGTGGCGATGAACAAGGGGCTCGGACAGTATCTGACCTTCAGGATACCCTTTGCCGTGAAAGCCGAGTGTAAGGACGAAATCCTGGAACTCAAGGAAAAAATCGAGGCACTCGTCGCCATGCTGAAACAAAATAAAGCGTAGAGAGTCATGCGGGTCAATGTGATATTGCGATACGTGGGAATGATTATGCTGTTGTTGGCATTCTTTATGTTCGTTTCGGCAGGGATCTCCTATGTCAACCACATGGATTCCGCGTTTTACCCGTTGCTGCTCTCGGCTCTGCTGACGGCGCTGTTGGGGGGCTTCCCGCTCATTTTCGTGGAAAAGCAGGATCGGATCACCAATAAGGAGGGGTTTTGCATCGTGGTCGGTTCATGGTTGCTCGCCTGCGTCGTCGGTATGTTTCCCTACCTGATCTGGGGCGGTGAGTTCAGCGTGATAAATGCTTGGTTCGAAACTGTTTCGGGCTTTACGACCACAGGATCTTCGATTTTGCAAAATGTCGAGGCGCTGCCCCGGGGATTGCAGTTCTGGCGGATGTCCTCGACCTGGGTCGGAGGTATGGGCGTGGTGATGTTCGCGCTGGTGATCCTGCCTGCACTGGGTACCAGCAAAATGATGCTTTCGAGTGTCGAGATGTCCACCCTGGCCCGGGACAATTATCGTTACAGGGCTCAGATGGTGGTTCAGATCTTGTTGTTCGTCTATGTCGGACTTACGATATTTTTCACTTTCATGCTGAAATTCGCCGGAATGAACTGGTTCGATGCCGTATGTCATTCGATGTCGGCCTGTGCGACCAGCGGGTTCGGAACCAAAAATACCAGTGTCGCCTTTTACGACAGTGCGATGATCGACATGGTACTCATCTTCGCGATGGGTATTTCAGGCATCCATTTCGGTTTGATCTATGCGACCGTTACCGGTAAGCGCAACAATATTTTCCGTAGCGAAGTCACTTTGTTTTATCTCGGAATGTTGATTCTGGGAAGCCTGCTGATCGCCCTGAGTTTATATATCGCCGATATTTATCCTACGTTCAGGTCATCGCTGCGTTTCGCGTCGTTCCAGTTTGTTTCCGTGACATCGACTTCCGGCTTCGCTACGGCCGATTCCAGCCTGTGGACTCCGTTCGCAATTATTTTGCTGATACTGGGCTCGTTGATCTGCGCCTGTGCGGGTTCCACCTCGGGCGGTATGAAGGCCAATCGAGCATTGATGGCTCTGAAGATGCTTTACATCCGGGTGAAGCAGCAGCAGCATCCGAATGCCGTCATCCGGCTCAAGATGGACGGTGTGATTCAGGAAGCGGGCGTGCTGCATACGGTGTCGCTTTTCATCGTGGCCTACCTGCTTCTCATTCTCATCGGAACGATTCTCTGTACGCTTTTCTGTGTAGATCTGATGACCAGTTTTTCGGGGTGCGTGGCTTCTATCGGCAATGTAGGCCCGGGATTTGGAGGGGTTAATTCGATGGCCAACTACGGCGATTTGTCGGCGATCGTGAAATTTATCTTCACGGCGCTTATGTTGTTGGGACGTCTGGAGATATTCGGATTGTTGCAATTCTTGTTAATCAGATGGTGGAAATGATGTGGCATAAGTTATTGATCGGTTTATTTTTGACCTTCTCGGTCGTTATCGTGCGAGGAGCTTCCGACCCGGCGGGGCCCGGTATTCCTGCCCTGCAGTCGAATTCGGAATATGTTGCGCTTCGGGAACAGGACAGTCGGTTGCAGGTCCGGATCGACGAGATGCAGACCCGGATTGCAGGACTGCGTGCGATGCTGCGGGAAAATCCGGCCGCACAGGAGACTTACGGCGCTCAGATTCTCTCGCTCGAAAGCGAAATGCTCTCTGCCCAGGGACTCCGTACGCAGGTCGCGGCCCGGATCAACGCCATCGAGCAGGCCTGGCTGACCGAACATCCCGATTATGTTCCGGCGGCCGAAACGGAAAAATCTCTTATCACGCAGACTCCCGAATCACAGCAGTGTCGGAATCTCGTGTTCAACGGTTATTTCCGTGAGAATCTTCCGGCACGTGATTACGAGGCTCTGCTCCGGGCGCAGCGCATGGAGGCGGAG
>OHVZ01000467.1_pt1 | contig 18721 bp, 15 predicted proteins | sample 1579561 | NCBI WGS metagenome assembly OHVZ01 (sample SAMEA3882547, study PRJEB24775) | human gut metagenome | biome: human-associated habitat; feature: intestine environment; material: feces | place: Netherlands | collected 2009/2010
CGCCATTTTTTTATACGGGGGATGAATGAAAGAATTAAGCATTTTTGTAGATGAATCTGGTGATTTTGGAGTTTATGATTATCATGCACCATTTTATATTATATCTATGGTATTACATGATCAGGCAGTTAACATTGTCGACGATTTGAAAATATTGGAGAATGAACTTAGTAATATTGGATGGCCAAAGCATAGTGTTCATTCTGGACCGGTGATAAGGTCGGAAGAAGAATATCGAGGATATGATTTAAAAGAACGACAAAAAATTATTATGAAAATGATGAGTTTTGTACGTCGTTTGAATATAAACTTTAAGTCAATATACATAGAAAAGAAACATATAGAGGATTCTATAGAAGCAACCGGAAAGCTTAGTAAGCAATTGGCTGTATTTATTCGTGATAATTATGCTTTCTTTTGCAATTATGATACTGTTAAGATATATTATGATAATGGACAAGTGGAGGTAACAAGAATTCTATCATCAGTTTTTAACGCATTATTGGAAAACGTTGAATTTCGTAAGGTAATTCCAGCTGATTATAGATTGTTTCAAGTTGCAGATTTGATATGTACACTTAAGTTGACGGAACTAAAGATGGAGAATCATTTGTTGTCAAAATCAGAAATATATTTTTTCAATGATGAGAGAACATTAAAGAAGAATTATTTGAAGCCGCTATCAAAGAAAGAATTGTAGAGCAAAATTATAGAAAGAATCGGTAGACAGTAAAATGTCAGCCGGTTCTTTTTATTTTATCCAGAAAATGATGTAATATTGTGTTATATTGCAGTTAGTGCAAGAACAGGTAGTAGTTTAAACAAAGGAAGGGCATAGCCAACGACTTTATCGTTGCTGTGCCCTTCCCTTAAAAATATTTACTCTGCCAGTTCTTCCCACTGTTCGTATAATTTCTCCAATTGTTTCTGGCAGGAAGTCTGCTCTTTGGACAGCTCCTGCAGCTTTGCCACCTGGGTACCGATGGCGGGATCGGACATTTCAGTGTCGATCTCGGAGATGCGAGCTTCCAGTTCGGCAATCTTTTCTTCGCATTTTTTCAGGTCGTTTTCTTTCTTGCGGAGTCTCGCCTGTTCTTCTTTCTGGGCTTTCCAGTCCAATTTGACTTCGGATTCTGCAGCCTTAGCAGCAACAGCACTATCTGCATCCGCATTCTGCGGTGCATTAGCCTCTATGGCAGCCATCACGGTGTCGTGTTTTTCCAGATAGTAGTCATAATTTCCAAAATAACTTACGAATTGTCCCTCTGTCAGATCCAGGATCCTGTGGGCGGTACGGTTGATGAAGTAACGGTCGTGGGAGACATACAATATCGTTCCCTCGTAACCGTTCAGGGCATCCTCCAGAATCTCCTTGGACATGATATCTAAGTGGTTTGTCGGCTCATCCAGGATGAGGAAGTTTGCGTTGGAGAGTACCAGCTTGGCGAGAGACACGCGTCCGCGCTCACCGCCGCTCAGATCACTGATGCGCTTGAACACATCCTCCCCGGTGAAGAGGAAAGCCGCCAGTACATTGCGGATCTGGGTATTGTTCAGGTACGGATAATCGTCCGAGATCTCTTCAAACAATGTCTTCTCGCTGTGGAGCACATGATGTTCCTGATCGTAATAGCCAATCTCTACATTGGAACCTAAGCGGAAGGTGCCCTGATCGGCAGGAATGAGACCGTTTAAGATCTTAAGCAGAGTGGTCTTGCCGCTGCCATTATCACCGATGATCGCCACGTGTTCACCGCGCTTGATCTCGAAATTGACATCGGTAAAAAGCTTATGGGAGTCAAAGCTTTTGGACAGATGCTCCACAGTCAGCACATCATTGCCACTTAAGATCCGGGGCGTCAGCGTCAGCTTCATATCCGTGCGAACCTCGGAGGGCTTTTCGATGACCTCGATCTTGTCCAACATTTTCTCCCGGCTTTCTGCACGCTTGATGGACTTTTCCCGGTTAAAGGATTTTAATTTTTCAATGACTTCTTCCTGATGCTTGATGTTACGCTGCTGGTTCATATAGGCATTCCAGGCAGCGACACGCAGCTGTTCCTTTTTTACGGCATAATCGGAGTAATTACCCATAAAGGTCGTAGCCTTGGACTGATCGATCTCGATGACTTTCCCGGCGATCCGGTCCAGGAAATACCGGTCGTGGGAGACGATGAGAACGGCTCCCTTGTAATTCAACAGATAAGTCTCCAACCAGGCGATGGAGGTCATATCTAAGTGGTTGGTCGGCTCGTCTAAGATGATCAGATCCGGATTTTGTAACAGGAGTCGGCCTAATGCCACCCGGGTCTTCTGACCGCCGGAGAGTGTGGCAACCGGCTTGGAAAATTCATCTTCGGTAAAGCCCAGTCCCTTTAACACACCGACCAGCTCACTGCGGTAGAGATAGCCGCCGCCGGTCTCGAAAGCGTGGGTGAGAGAGGTGTACTGCTTCATCAGGTCTTCCAGAGCATCCCCATCAGCATGCTTCATATCGTTTTCGCATTCTCGGATCTTTTCCTCCAGGCGCAACAGATCCGCCTTGACGGATAACAGCTCCTCATAAATGGTATGAGAGGTATCCACGGTGCTGTTCTGGGCAAGATATCCAAGTGTCTTGTCCTTTGCCAGAACCACCTGTCCGTCATCGGGAGTCATTTCTCCTACGATGATGCGGAGCAGCGTTGTTTTTCCGGCACCGTTGATGCCCACAATGGCAGCTTTTTCGTGATCCTCTATATGAAAAGAGACATTTTTTAATACTTGATTTTCCACAAATGCTTTTGAAATATTCTGACAAGATAATATCATGGTAGTAAGTATCCTTTATTTCCAGCCCACACAGAACGGGCTTTTTAAATTTTATTGTAACGAAAAGAAGAAAACCTGTCAATTCATTGACAAGTTTTTAACATATGGTGTATACTTAAAAAAATCGGAGGTGAAAGTATTGGAAGCAAAAGAAATTTCACAGGCTGTGATCGGCAGACTGCCCAGATACTTTCGATATTTGGGGGAACTTAAGGATGAAGGTGTAGAACGTATCTCTTCGCAGGAGCTTTCCGGACTGATGAAAGTGACCGCATCCCAGATACGTCAGGATTTTAATAATTTCGGTGGTTTCGGTCAGCAGGGCTACGGATATAATGTAGAATATCTGTACCGTGAGATCGGTAAGATATTAGGACTGGATAAGCAGCACAATTTCGTTATTATCGGAGCTGGTAATCTGGGCAGAGCCCTGGGTAATTATTTGAACTTCGAGCGTCGTGGTTTTATTTTCAAGGGAATGTTCGATGCAAATCCGGAGCTTGTGGGGAAGGATGTCCGTGGTGTGAAGGTTATGCCCATGGAGCAGCTGGAATCTTTTATCCGGGAGAATGACATAGATATTGCAGTACTGACGATTCCCAAGACCAGCGCTGTAGAAGTGGCTGACAAGCTGGTGGCGAACGGGATCCGTGCTATTTGGAACTTTGCACATGTGGATCTGAATGTTCCGGAGGGAATACAAGTAGAGAATGTACATCTGTCAGACAGTTTAATGAAACTTTCGTATAATATTAACCGTTACAGTTCAGATATAAAATAATGAGCCTCAGGGAAAAACAAGCGGCTGCGAAGCGGGATGAAGAGTGCGATAGCACGAATTCGTGAGCTTACGAGAAAGTAAGGCATAAAGGGAGTGATATTATGGGCAACGATAACGCAGGGGAAAATGCGAGGAACCGGCAGGAAGCTTTTAAAAGTGCACTTGCCGGAAAGCGTCTGCCCGTACTCACTTTGGACAATAAATGGTACAAGTTGCTGAATAAGACAGGTTCTGTTCCGTTAAAGGAGACGGAGAATTCCTTGAACCAGTTGTTAAAACGACAGGGAAAGCTGAATACGGAGTCGAAGGAAATCCGTAATCTGAAAAAGAAGCTGATGAAAGAGATTGTTCCCATGGTGAACGAAGCGGATCAGCAGGGTGAGAACAGCAAGCTGAACAAGCAGATCGAAGAACATAAGCGACTGATCGAAGAATGTAATGAGAAGCTGGAAGCTTATGAAGATGAGCTGAAAGACCTCCCCCGGGAGATCGAAAGATTAAATATTCAGCTTATGATGTTTACTATGGAGTGCTGCTATGATATTATGAAGGATAATGACAAACAGATTCATGAGACTGCAGACTGGGTGAGCGCGATACGTATTGAGTTGAAAAAGCGTCTGATCGAGAAACAGCAGAAGGAACAGCAGAATCAGGAGATCTATAACTACATGCATGACATCTTTGGTGCAGAGGTGGTCAATCTGTTTGACATGAAATATAATCCGGAGCAAAAATAGTATGAAATATCTAGTAACTGCACAGGAAATGAAGCAATACGATAAGAATACCATAGAGTACCTCGGCATACCGGGGCCGGTTCTGATGGAGAGAGCGGCACTGGTAGCGGAGGATTTTATAAAAGAGCGCTTTGATGCCGTGAAAGAACGGACGAAAGTGCTCATTTTTGCTGGTATGGGGAACAATGGCGGCGATGGCCTGGCGTTAGCAAGACTTCTTGCAGCGGACGGATACGCAGTCGCAGTAAAATGCGTGGGAGATATGCAGAGAGCTACGAATCAGTGGAAATCGCAGTGGCAGACTTTGCAACATTTTCCGGTGAAGACAGACAGTAATATTGCGGTGGATGAATATAATGTAATTGTAGACGCCCTCTTCGGCGTGGGATTAAGCCGCCCTGTGGAGGGAAACTATGCGGATGCCGTGAAAGAGATGAACATGGCAGAGGGATTTAAGCTGGCACTGGATGTGCCAAGCGGTATCTGCTCAGATACCGGCAGAGTGCTGGGTTGTGCATTTCTGGCGGATGCCACGGTCACTTTTGGTTTCTGTAAGAGAGGACTGGTACTGTATCCCGGTGCGGAATACGCCGGAGAAGTCCGGACTGCGAATGTGGGGATCGGACAGGAGAGCTTCTTAGGACAGGAACCAGAAATGTACACTTATGAGAAAGGCTCCGTACAGTTACTTAAGAGAAACGCTGCGGGGAACAAAGGAACCTTCGGCAAAGCACTGCTTGTTGCAGGAAGTAACGGCATGGCGGGGGCAGCTATTTTGGCGGCGAAAGCAGCCTATCGTACCGGAGCCGGTATGGTAAAGGTGATTACCGCGGAAGAGAACCGACAGATCATACAGCAGGGGATTCCGGAAGCGTTGTACGGCTCCTGCAGACAGCTGACGGAGAGCTTAGACTGGGCGGATGTCATCGCCATAGGTCCCGGCATCGGCAGAGAAGAACAGGCACTGCAATGTCTGAAGACCGTGGTGGAGAGAAGCAGGAAGCCGCTGGTGCTGGATGCAGATGCCCTAAACCTCCTGGCAGAGGAGAGTGGCAGGATGCTGGCAGAAGAACTGCGCGCCCAGGGTGCGGAAGGCAGAGTGATCCTTCTGACACCTCATGTGGGGGAAATGTCAAGACTGCTCCAGCGGACAATCCCGGAGTGCAAGGACGACCTCCCCACATGTGCGAAAATACTGGCAGAACGATTTCATGCCGTAGCAGTTGCCAAGGATGCGAGGACTGTGGTATGTAAGGAACAGGGAGCCTGTTATCTGAATACCACGGGCAACAGTGGAATGGCTACGGCAGGCAGCGGAGATGTGCTGACCGGCGTGATCCTGGGATTGCTGGCGCAGGGAATGGATGCCCCGGAGGCTGCAACCTGTGGCGTATATCTGCACGGCATGGCAGGTGATCTGGCGGCCGGACTTCATACCGAATATGGTGTGATGGCGGGAGATATCGCCGAATGTCTGATGAAAAATCAAAATAAGAAAGCGTGAAAATATGACGAGAGAACTGCAGGAAAAATTAGAGTCCTATCAACGGGTATGGGCGGAAGTGGATCTGGATGCCATCTGGGAAAATATGGTCCATATGAAAGAAAACATTGCGGAGAAGACGAAAATACTGGCTGTCATTAAGACGGACGGATATGGTCATGGTGGTGTTCCCATCGCGAAAATGTTAGAGCAGCTGGACTTCATGTTCGGCTATGCGGCAGCCACTTATGAAGAGGCACATGTACTCAGAGAAGCAGGCGTGAAGAAACCGATCCTGATCCTGGGATATACTTTTCCCTATTGCTACGAAGAATTGATCCGGGAGGAGATCCGCCCGGCAGTCTACCGCAGGGATACGGTGGAAGAGCTGGTCGCAGCAGCGGCAAAGGTCGGACAGAAGGCAAAGGTTCATATCAAGGTAGATACCGGCATGGGAAGAATCGGTATTACGCCGGATGAGGAAGGACTGGAGTTCGTCAGATTCCTTATGGGACATCCGGAGCTGGAAGTGGAGGGCATCTTCACCCATTTTGCCAAATCCGATGAAGAAGATAAGACTTCTGCAAACCATCAGCTGGAACTTTTTCAGAATTTTATCGACAGAATACAGACAGAGCTGGGGCTTACTATTCCCGTCAAGCACTGCGCAAACAGTGCGGCAATCTTGGAAATGCCCCAGGCGAATATGGATATGGTCCGTGCTGGTATCACTACTTACGGTCTGTATCCTTCCGAAGAAGTGAGCAAGGATATTGTACCTTTACGGGCAGCCATGTCTCTCTACAGTCATATTGTATACTGTAAGACGATTCATGCGGGACAGAGCGTCAGCTACGGCGGGCTGTTTACGGCACAGAAGGATACCAGAGTAGCCACGATCCCCGTAGGTTACGGAGACGGTTATCCCAGAAGTCTGTCCGGAAAAGGCTATGTACTGATCCGGGGGAAGAAGGCACCGATCCTCGGAAGAGTCTGTATGGATCAGTTCATGGTAGATATTTCGGAGATTCCGGGAGTTATGGAGGGCGACAAAGTAACTCTTCTCGGTGTGGACGGTACAGAGCGGATCACCGCGGAAGAATTGGGAGAACTCTCCGGCAGATTTAATTATGAATTTGTCTGTGACCTGGGGAAAAGAATTCCAAGGGTCTACAGGCAGCATGGTGAGATCACAGAAGTAAGAGACTATTTTGAAAATTTCTGATGGATCAAAAGTGCTCGTATAACTCCGTAAGAATCGGCAATACTTATCTTAAATCGCTGATGTAAGGAGTAGAAATGAGAAGAGGAGATGTCTATTACGCGGATCTGCGGCCGGTGATCGGCTCGGAACAGGGCGGTATCAGACCGGTGCTCATCATCCAGAATGATGTGGGCAACAAACACAGTCCTACCGTGATCTGCGCTGCAATCACCTCAAAGATGAATAAGGCGAAGCTGCCTACACACATTGAATTAAATGCCCGTCTCTATGATATGGATAAGGATTCGGTAGTGCTTCTGGAACAACTGCGCACCATTGACAAGAAGAGATTAAAGGATAAAGTATGTCATCTCGACGGTGACATTATGCGGAGAGTGAACCGGGCACTGAAGGTAAGTTTGGAACTGGATACATAGTCTGATACCCTGCGTATCCAGAGGATATATAAAAGAATTAAAATACGAAAGGATGAAATGAACGATGGATATCAGTGGGCCTGTGGCCATATTTCTCTTTTTCCTGCTGCTATTGGTAGATATGTTTTTTTACGGATTTGATGCTGCCATTGACAACCTCAATGAAAAAGAGATCTTACATAAAGCAGAGGAAGAAAAGGATCGCCGGTCGGTGCGGCTTTCTGAGATGGTCAGCCGTCCGGGGATCTATATCAATACGGTACAGTTAGTCATTACGCTGATCAATATTTTAATGGGTGCCTTTTACCTGAATATCTGGCTGCAGGCGATCGACAACGGCCTGCATGTGATCAATGTCGGCGGATTGTCGCTTCAAAATGTTCCCACGGGAGTGATCTCCGGGATTGCAACGGTATTGTCTTTTGTTGCCATGATTTATATTCTGCTGACCTTCGGAGTACTTATCCCGAGAAAAATGGCATCCAGGAAACCGGAAAAGTGGGCATATGCCTGCATTGACCCGATCTTTTGGATTACGAGACTCTTATCTCCTTTGACGGGGCTGGTAAATCTGACTGCAAAGGGAATATTATTCCTCTTTGGTGTCCGCAATAACACAGATGAAAATGATGTGACCGAGGAAGAAATCATCAACATGGTACAGGAAGGTCATGAGCAGGGTGTCATCCAGGCAAGTGAAGCAGAGATGATCTCAAATATTTTTGAATACGGGGACAAGGAAGCCCAGGACATCATGACACACCGCGGAAGTATCGTAGCTATCGACGGCGAGACAAAGTTAAAGGATGCCATTGCATCCATGCTGGGAGGTAAGAACAGCCGCTATCCGGTGTATGAAGAGAATATTGACCATATCATCGGTATCTTACATCTGAAGGATGCCATGAGGTTCCACATCAGCGATGACAAGCTGGATGTGCCCATTGCGAAGCTGGATGGGTTGCTCAGAGAGCCTTATTTTGTGCCTCAGACAAAAAATATTGATGAACTGTTCAAAGAGATGCAGTCCCAGAAACTACAGATGGTCATTGTTGTAGACGAATACGGTCAGACTGACGGACTGATCGCCATGGAGGACATCCTGGAGGAAATCGTCGGTAATATCATGGATGAATATGATGAAGATCAGGAATATATCAAGAACCGCGGTAAGGGCGAATATGTCATGGAAGGTAAGACTCCGCTTAAGGAAGTGGAAGAGCTGTTAGACATTACCTTTGACGAGGAGGAATTCGAGACGTTAAACGGCTTCCTGATCTCGAGGCTGGACAGGATCCCGGAGCCGGACGAGCAGTTTGATGTGGACTATAAGGGATATAATTTCAAGATCCTTTCCGTGGTCAAAAAAATGATCGGAAGTGTCCTCGTCAAAAAGCTTCCGGAGATAAAAACACAGGAGAATGCAGAAGACGGACAATCAGTGCTTGAAGAAAAACAAAAATAATGCTATGATAAAAAAAGCGTTATTGCGCAGGCGTTGCGCATACAAAGAGAAAGAAACTTTAAATTCAAAGGAGTAATAAAGATGTCAGGACATTCTAAATTTGCTAATATTAAGCATAAAAAAGAGAAAAACGATGCAGCAAAGGGTAAGATTTTCACTATTATCGGACGTGAAATTGCAGTCGCTGTAAAAGAGGGCGGTCCCGATCCTGCCAACAACTTTAAACTGGCTACCGTTATCGCCAAAGCTAAGGCTAACAACATGCCAAATGATACTATCGATCGCGGTATTAAGAAGGCAGCCGGCGATGTGGGCAATGTGAACTACAAGTACGTGACTTACGAAGGTTACGGTCCCAACGGTATCGCCATCATCGTAGATGCACTTACCGACAATACCAACCGTACCGCTGCAAATGTCAGAAGCGCATTCACCAAGGGACAGGGTAACGTAGGTACTCCCGGATGCGTATCCTTTATGTTCGATAAAAAGGGCCAGATCATCGTGGACAAGGAAGAGTGTGATATGGAAGCGGATGATCTGATGATGACAGCACTGGATGCCGGTGCGGAAGACTTCTCCGAAGAGGAGGACAGCTTCGAGATCCTGACCGATCCCGATAATTTCGAAGAGGTACGTAAAGCACTGGAGGATGCCGGAATTCCCATGATCAGTGCGGAAGTCACAATGATTCCTCAGAATTATGTAACTCTGACCGATGAGACTGCCGTGAAGAATTTACAGAGAACACTGGATCTGTTAGAAGACGATGATGACGTTCAGGCAGTTTATCACAACTGGGACGAATAATTCGAAAGGGTAGGGGTAGCAGCATGGAGAAACTTGCTATTGTAGTTCCTTGTTATAACGAAGAAGAGGTGCTGAAGATTGCTTCCGAAGCACTGAGGGGGGTACTGGATGATCTGATCCGCAAAGGGAAGATTGCGGAAGACAGTTTTATTCTGTTTGTTAATGATGGAAGTAAGGATCGTACATGGGAGCTGATCGAAGAAGAACATCAGGCGCATCCGGTACAGGTATGCGGCGTGAAGCTGGCAGGCAATGTGGGACATCAGTTCGCACTGACCGCCGGACTGATCACGGCGATGGATCTGTCCGATGTGACGGTTTCCATCGATGCGGATCTGCAGGATGATGTGGCTGTGATCGAAGAGATGATCGATAAGTTCCATAACGGCTGTGACATCGTATACGGTGTCCGTAAGGAACGTAAGACCGATACTTTCTTCAAACGTACCACTGCGCAGGGGTTCTATAAGGTTATGGAGATGATGGGCGTCAAGACGGTTTACAATCATGCGGATTTCCGACTGATGTCCAAGCGTGCGGTAGAACAGTTCTCCAAATATCAGGAAACGAACCTGTTCTTAAGAGGTATGATGCCTCTGATCGGTTACCAGACCGACTGTGTATATTATGATCGTAAGGAAAGAGTGGCCGGGGAATCCAAGTATCCGTTAAAGAAAATGCTGGCATTGGCATTTAACGGGATTTCTTCTTTCAGTGTGAAGCCGATCAGCATGATCCTGGGAGCCGGTGTGATCATTGTAATATTAAGCATTCTTGCGGCAATCTATGCACTGATCTCTTATTGCACCGGACATGTGGTACCGGGATGGACTTCTTTGATTCTGTCCATCTGGTTCTTGGGCGGTATTCAGCTGATGGCCGTCGGACTGGTAGGTCAGTATATCGGCAAAATCTACATTGAAGTAAAACATCGTCCCAGATATAACATCGAAAAGGTACTGAAATAATGAATTATAAAAAAAGCATTTTAAGTGTTGTATTGTGGTTCATTTATGCAATAATAGTGGGCACCGGAATGGTAGGCACGGCTATGGCCGTGACCCTGCCTGCGTACGGTGCCCTTATTATCACAGGGGTTTGGCTTGCGGTGACAGGATTGGCTGTGTTTCTTCTACATAGATTTTTGGAGAAAACAAAGCACCCATTTTCGGAAGACGGACAACAGATAAAACTGATCGCGGAAAGCCTGTTGGTGGTTGCGCTGATCGCAGCCGGCATTGTACTTCGTACCGGAGAAATCATGCGGTATGATCTGTCCGCAGGGGGCGGAAATATCTGGTTTGATACCGTCATGGTTACTGAGAATACACAAATTCCGCAGGTGGTGCATGGAGCGGTATATTTTTATCTGCAGGTATTACATGGTCTGCTGGTTTTTCTGGGCAATAAAATGACAGCGGCTCTGATCCTTCAGGTGATATTGCAGATCCTGTCCGGAATTTTTCTCTATTTTGCATTAAGAAAAATGTCGGGTGCGGTAACAGCAGTGGTGACATTCGCATATTGGATGCTGTGCCCGGTGATCTCAGAGGTGGTTATTCTGGGACCGGAAACGCTGTACATACTTCTGTGGATGATTGGGTTGTGCATAACAGCAGAGTCCCTGGATCATTTTGTACAGTCGGGAGCTGAACCGGGGATCCGCTCCGTAATCGGTTTCTTTTTTGCCGGGGTAGCTACGGGCGTTCTGGGATATCTGGATGTTATGGGTTTTTTATTATTGCTACCGATATTTTCTGTGATTTTTTTGGTAACACAGGAGAAGATTCGACTGGCTCGTAAAATCGGTGCGGCTATCCTTGGAATTGTGGGAAGCCTGGCGGGCTTTTTGCTTTCCATAGCTTTAGATGCCGTAGGCAGCGGTAAAATGATGGAAAATGTACTGGCAGCATGGGGAAAGGTCTATCTTCCGGAAAATTTTGTATTACCGGTAACCATTGAAAACGATAATGCGATAACCATTGCAGTAGTTGCGATTCTCGGAATCGGAGTTTTTGGATTTTGGTGCCGGAAGAGCCTGGAAAGACAATCCGTGTGGCTGGTAATTGCCCTTTCCCTGGGTGGGATGATCTGTTATGGAATGACGAGTGCGGAAATGCAGGGATTTACTTTGCTGTATCTGATCATAGCTGTGGTGGCCGGTGCAGGAGTACAGGCAGTCCTGCCGTATGAGCTTACACAACAGAATGCATTGCAGCAAGTCCGGGGAGCAGTCGAAGAACCTACGGCGGAAACCAAGCCGAAGAAACGACAGCTTAAGATACAGGATCTGGAGGAAGAAGGGCTTCCTGCAGAAACGGACAATAAAGTGCAATTGATTGAGAATCCGCTTCCGGTTCCGAAAAAACATGTTCCCAAAGTGTTGGATTATAAATTGAATGATGATGTCTCCGATTTTGATTATCCTGTAGCGGATGATGATGATTTTGACCATTAAAATTGTGTGATGAAAAGCAGAAAAACGGACACACTAAAGGCGATACTTTAAAAAAGGTATCGTCTTTTTTATTTTTAAGAAAGGCCGGTAAAAGTATGAGTGATATGAAAAGTGAAAAAGAAAAAGCGGAAGCGGAAGAACACAGAGATGAACGGATCGAAAAAACCGGACAGATCACCCTGCAGGATCATGCGGGGGAACAGAAGATACATTTGCTTACGATCATCGGAGAAGTGGAAGGGCATGAGAATCTTGCAGGGAATTCCAAGACGACGAAATATGAACACATTCTTCCTCAGCTTGCAGCCATCGAAGACAGTGAAGAAATTGGCGGTGTGCTGGTACTTTTAAATACTATGGGTGGAGATGTGGAAGCAGGACTTGCCATTGCTGAAATGCTGGCGTCGTTGAGTAAACCTACGGTATCTCTGGTCCTGGGAGGCAGCCATTCCATAGGCGTTCCCATAGCAGTCAGCTGTAAATATTCTTTTATTGTCCCAACGGGAACTATGGTGATACATCCGGTACGGACGAACGGTATGGTGATCGGTGTTCCACAGACTTTTGAATATTTTAAGCTGATCCAGGACAGAATTACGGGGTTTGTGTGTCAACATTGCAGGATCAGCCGGCAGAAGCTGGAAGATCTTATGATGGAGACCGGATTCCTGACGAAAGATGTTGGCAGTATCCTGGTAGGAGAAGATGCTGTGAAACACGGTATCCTTGATGAAGTGGGCGGGATTGACCGCGCAATCCGAAAGCTTCGGGAGATGATGGACAGCAATATAAAAAAGGATGACAAGGCAGTGGAAAAATGATATACTTCTAATTATGACTATTAGGCTAACGTAAAAGAAAAGCATCGTAGATGCGATTTTACTAATGCGGTTCTGAATAGTTATATTCGTATTAACATTAAAGTTAGGGGTATGATGACATGGCATCTTCATCAGGCAAAAGAACATCATCTTCCGGCAGGACAAGAAAAAGTACGACGAGCAGCCGCAACAGGCAGGCGCAGAGATCTGCACAGGACAGTGAACTTTTTCACGAGATTGGTCTGATCGTCCTGTTTGTTGCGATGTTGATATTATTTTGTTGCAATTTTGGTATTATCGGTCCGGTTGGCAATGCAATCAGTGGGGTCTTATTTGGCATTTTCGGATTCACTGCGTATATTGCGCCTATTGTAATATTTCTGGCGGTGGCTTTCTGGTTCGCCAATGAGGGGAACCCAACTGCTGTGCGGAAAATGATCGCCGGTGTCGTATTGTTTTTAATGATCGGTGTAGTATGCGATCTGATCACGAAGACTGCCGGTTCCATGGAACAGTACGATATCAAGCTGTTATATACGAACTGCAGCACCGGCAAAAAAGGCGGCGGTATTCTGGCAGGCAGTATCTGTTATCTGTTGTTACATTATCTGGAGACCGTAGGAACAGTGCTGGTAGTGCTTTTGTGTTCATTGATCAGTCTGATCCTGGTAACGGAGCGATCCTTCTTAAACAGTATGCGTAACGGCGGCGACAGGATCCGTGAAATGTCCAGAGAAGACGCGGTGCGTAGACGAGAGAATGCCGAAATCCGCAGGCAGGAGCAGGAAGAGCGTACTTCCCAAAGAGAGGAAGCACGCCGCATCCGCGAAGAGGAGCGCCGGATCCGTGAAGAAGAGCGAAGACTTCGCGCTGAGGAGAAAGAGAACGAACAGATCCTGAATGCTGTCCCCCGCAGAGAGAAAAAGGTGACAGGAGTCATGATGGATACCTCTTTGAAAAAGCAGGATACACAGCCTGCCGGTAGACGGGATGATATCCATGAGATCGTATACGAAGAGGATGCACAGGAATCTCCTGAAGTGGAAGAGACCCGGGTGACTTCCAGTGATTTTGATAAAATCAATGTGACGGATATGCATCAGGTGACGATGCAGGAAGCAGTGGGGGAGGCTTCTTATGAAGATATACCGGTGGAGGAAGTAAGCAGCGCAGCTACGTTTAAAAAGCCTTTTGAACGCAGAGAGTCCTGGCAGGAGGAAGCGGCGCTTCTGACGCCCCAGGCGGAAGCTATCAGGATCCATAAGGAAGACATTCCGGAGCATGAGGAGACACCTGCAGAACCGGCTGAGAGCCGCGTACGCCCGAAGATCACGGCACCGGAGCCTCCTAAGGGGAATTCCCTGGCGGAAGACCAGATACATAAGGATATTGCAAAGGCAGCCAAACAGCCCACGGCAGAATACCGGATCCCTCCTTTGAGTCTGTTACAGAAGGGAAAGGCGTCTACGGGAGATTCTTCCAGAGAATTAAAAGAGACTGCCATGCGCTTGCAGCAGACACTGAATACTTTCGGTGTGAAGGTAACGATCACCGATATCAGTCAGGGCCCTAGTGTTACCCGGTATGAATTACAACCGGAGCAGGGGGTAAAGGTATCTAAGATCGTAGGTCTGGCAGACGATATCAAATTGAATCTGGCAGCCACGGATATACGTATCGAGGCACCAATCCCAGGCAAGGCTGCCATCGGTATCGAAGTCCCGAACAAAGAAAATATGACAGTAGCACTCCGTGATCTTTTAGAGAGTAACGAATTTCAGGAATTTAATTCCAACATAGCTTTTGCCGTAGGTAAGGATATTGCTGGCAAGACGGTAGTAGCGGATATTGCCAAGATGCCCCATATGCTGATCGCCGGAGCTACCGGTTCCGGTAAATCCGTATGTATTAATACTCTGATCATGAGTATTTTGTACAAGGCACATCCGGATGATGTAAAACTGATCATGGTAGATCCTAAGGTTGTAGAACTGAGTGTGTATAACGGCATTCCTCATCTGCTGATCCCGGTAGTGACAGATCCCAAGAAGGCATCTGCTGCATTGCATTGGGGTGTCAGTGAGATGGAAGATCGTTACCGGAAGTTCGCGGATTATAATGTCCGTGATCTGAAGGGCTATAATAAAAAGATAGAGACCATGCCTGTTTGCGAGGGAGAGGAACGGCCTAAGAAGATGCCGCAGATTGTTATTATCGTAGATGAACTTGCGGATCTGATGATGGTATGTCCCGGCGAGGTAGAAGAATCCATCTGTCGTCTGGCACAGCTTGCCAGAGCGGCAGGGATCCATCTGATCATTGCTACCCAGCGACCCAGCGTGGATGTCATCACCGGTCTGATCAAGGCGAACATGCCCAGCCGTGTGGCGTTCTCCGTATCCAGTGGCGTGGATTCCCGTACAATCCTGGATATGAACGGAGCCGAAAAACTTTTGGGAAAAGGAGATATGCTGTTCTACCCTCAGGGCTATTCGAAGCCGGCCCGTGTACAGGGAGCTTTCGTATCGGATAAGGAAGTATCCGATGTGGTGGATTATCTGAAAAATCAGAGCCTTGGCAATGTCTATAACAGCTATGCCGAGGATATAGAAGAAAAGATTAAAAATATCGGCTCATCGGGAGGCTCTTCCGGAAGCGGATCCGGCGGTGGCAACGACAGAGACGAATATTTTGAGGAAGCCGCGCGTTTTATTATAGACAAGGATAAGGCATCCATCGGAATGCTGCAGCGTGTGCTTAAGATCGGCTTTAACCGTGCCGCCAGGATCATGGATCAATTGTGTGAGTACGGCGTGGTCGGCGAAGAAGAAGGCACAAAGCCCAGAAAGGTACTTATGAGTATGGAACAGTTTGAACAGTTGTTAGAGGAAATCTGACATGGAGAACTGTCTGAATAAACGGAGGGAAAATATGAAAACAGATATTGAAATCGCACAGGAAGCGGTCATGGAACCGATCACGAACGTTGCGGCAGGTATTGGCATCGATGCAGATGACCTGGAGCTTTACGGCAAGTACAAAGCAAAACTTTCTGAGGAATTTCTGGAAAAAATACAAGCTCGTCCCAATGGAAAATTGATTCTGGTAACAGCAATCAACCCGACTCCCGCCGGAGAGGGCAAGACGACCACCACGGTAGGATTGGGAGAAGCTTTCGGACGAATGGGGAAAAAAGCAGTGATCGCTCTCAGAGAGCCATCTCTTGGTCCCTGTTTCGGTATCAAAGGCGGTGCAGCCGGCGGTGGATATGCCCAGGTAGTACCTATGGAGGAACTGAATCTTCATTTTACCGGAGATTTTCATGCAATTACTTCTGCAAACAATCTGCTGGCAGCACTTTTGGACAACCATATCCAGCAGGGCAATGAACTTGGCATTGATACCAGACAGATTGTCTGGAAGCGCTGTGAAGACATGAATGATCGTGTCCTGCGCAATATCGTAGTGGGGCTGGGCAATAAGACAGACGGCTATGTCAGAGAGGATCATTTTGTCATCACTGTGGCCAGTGAAATTATGGCAATTCTGTGCCTGGCTGACGATATGAAGGATCTGAAGGATCGTCTGTCCCGTATCGTGGTGGCCTATAACTATCAGGGAGAACCGGTAACGGCAGGTCAGCTGAAGGCAGTAGGCGCTATGGCAGCTTTGTTAAAGGATGCTATAAAACCGAATCTGATCCAGACACTGGAGCATACCCCTGCGCTGGTACACGGCGGACCGTTTGCCAATATTGCACATGGATGTAATTCTGTCAGAGCGACCAAAGCTGCCATGAAGATGGCGGATTATTGTATTACGGAAGCCGGTTTCGGCGCCGATCTGGGTGCGGAGAATCGCCCGGTTGAAATAGGTGAACGAGTTGGTCGAGTCCAGTTGGAGTACCCGGTCGAAATCCGCGAGGGCCTGCATCGGACGGTTGGTGTTGGAATAGACCACCGCCCGGTTGAAATAGGGCGGCAGGAAAGCCGAGTCGCAGCGGATCGACATGTCGAAATCGGCTTCGGCTCGGGCATACTCCTCTTTTTGCAGCAACAAGGTTCCGCGTTGGTAATAGCCGTTGGGATTTTCGCGGTTGGTGCGGATCGCCTGGTCGAAATTTTCCAGGGCCCGTACGGTGTCCTTCAGGTACAGGTAGGCTGTGCCGCGGCCGATGTAGGCGTCGGCTACCTTGTTTTCCTGGAAGATGAATTTGTCGAAATCCTCGATCGCCTCCTCGTATTGCTTGTTCTGCAGGCGCGTATAGCCCCGGCTGTAATAGGCGTCCGGCAGGTCGGGCCTCAGGTCGATCGCCTCGCGGAAATCCTGCAGCGCGTCGTCGTAGTTGCCCATGCGCGTACGGGTCAGCGCCCGGTAGATGTAGGCGGTCGTGAATACGGGGTTTTTGACGATGGCAGCCGAAAAGTCGGTATCGGCACCCAGCAGGTCGTCGAGGTTGAATTTGGCTACGCCCCGCAGGAAATAGCCCTCTGCGGCGTCCGGATCGGCCCGCAACAGGATGTTGAGCACACGAATCGCCTCCTGATATTCGCGGTTCATCAGGCAACGGCGGCTGGCCCAGTAGAAATAGTCTTTGTTGTATTGGGCGTCGGCAGTGGCGGCGTTGCTCAGCAGCGTCCCCAATAGGATGATTTTCAGTATAAATTTGCGCAATGCCACGACACCCCGATTTGGTTGTGATTATTCTTGTTCGTACCCGAAGCGCTTGAGTTGCCGTTCGTTATCGCGCCAGTTCTCGTTTACTTTGACGTACAACTGCAGGAAGACCTTCTTGCCGAGGAATTGCTCCATGTCCTCGCGGGCCTGCTGTCCGACTTTTTTGAGTTTCTCGCCCTTGTGCCCGATCAGGATACCCTTCTGGGAGTCGCGTGCGACATAGATGACCGCCGAAATGCGGTCGATCGTCGGTTCCTCCTTGTAGGCTTCGATCGCGATTTCGCAACAGTAGGGGATCTCCTTGTCGTAGTTGCGCAGGATCTTTTCGCGGATTATTTCCGAGGCGAAGAATCGCAGCGTTTTGTCCGTGAGCGTATCTTTGGAGTAGAAGGCTTCTCCCTCGGGCAGCCGTTCCAGAATCAGGTCGAAAAGTCCCTTGATGTTGAAATTCTCGCGTGCCGATACCGGGACGATCGTGGCGGCCGGCAGCAGCGCCTGCCATTTATCGACGAGCTCTTCGAGCTTTTCGGGCGTCGTGAGGTCGATCTTGTTGATTACCGCGAGGGTGGGAATATCGCTTTGGCGGATCTTTTCGAGGATGTCGTTCGAACGGTCGCTCTGTTCCACCGTGTCGGTGACGTAGAGGATTACGTCCGCATCGTTCACGGCGCCGGTGACGAATTTCATCATCGATTCCTGGAGTTTGTAGCTGGGTTTCAGGATGCCCGGCGTATCCGAGAAGACGATCTGGAAATCTTCGCCGCTGACCACTCCCAGAATGCGGTGGCGCGTGGTCTGGGCTTTGGAGGTGATGATCGAGAGGCGTTCGCCTACGAGTGCGTTCATCAACGTCGATTTGCCGACGTTGGGATTTCCGATGATATTGACGAAACCGGCCTTGTGCATAGGATGTCTGTTGTCTGATTCTCACGAAAAGGCAGTGAAAGCGAGGACCGCATAAAACGAACGAACTTGTTTTTCATGCCGGGCCGCCATGCTGCCTGCTCCAAAAATAGTGAAAGCCGAGAGCAATC
>OHVZ01000481.1_pt1 | contig 18238 bp, 17 predicted proteins | sample 1579561 | NCBI WGS metagenome assembly OHVZ01 (sample SAMEA3882547, study PRJEB24775) | human gut metagenome | biome: human-associated habitat; feature: intestine environment; material: feces | place: Netherlands | collected 2009/2010
GTCGTATAATTTTATGCTTTCCAAATAATACAGAGTCTGTTATAATAAGCAAAGATAAAATACTGAGGAGGCAATTGTATTATGGCTGATAGCAGAAAAACAGTTCAGATAAAATCAGATCCTGTCGGGGATGTCCGTATCGCAGATGAAGTCGTTGCGATCATTGCAGGACTTGCAGCAACAGAAGTAGATGGCGTCAGTTCCATGGCGGGAAACATCACAAACGAAATTGTCAGCAAGCTTGGCATGAAGAACCTTTCTAAGGGAATCATGATTGAAATTATGGACAATGAAGTAAAGGTTGATGTTGCCATCAATATTGCATATGGTTACAGCATCCCGGATGTCTCTGCCAAGGTACAGGATAAAGTAAAGGCTGCCATTGAGAATATGACAGGTCTGACAGTCGCTGTTGTCAATGTCCGTATCGCAAGTGTTGATATGGGAACTGACAATTAAATCTTTGTATTCGAAACAGAATATGGTATAATAAAGGATGTCTGAACGAAAGACATCCTTTATTTTTGAGCGAGGAGAGAAGATGACAAGAAGAGAGTTAAGAGAAAATGTATTTAAGATGCTTTTCCGCGTAGAATTTTTTGATGCGGGAGAATTGTCAGAACAGCTGGTATTGTTTGGCGAGGAAGTGGATCATGTAACGGATCAGGATTTCAAATATATCGCTGATCGTTATCGTGATATCTACAATCATCTGACGGAAATTGACGAGGCAATCAACGAAGTCGCAAAAGGCTGGAAGACAACCCGTATGGGCAAAGTAGATCTGGCACTGATCCGTCTGGCGGTATATGAGATCCGCTACGATGATGAGATTCCGTTTAAGGTTGCGGTCAATGAGGCTGTGGAACTGGCAAAACAATACGGAACCAATGATTCACCGGCATTTGTCAATGGAATTCTTGCAAAGTTTGCAGAATGATGAAACATGTATATTCGGTAGGGCAGGTAAATAAATACATTAAAAATATGTTCGCTCAGGACTTTATGCTGCACCATATCAGCATCAAGGGAGAGGTATCTAACTGTAAGTATCACTCCAGCGGGCATATTTATTTTACAATGAAAGATGCAGACGGAACGATAAACGCGATCATGTTTGCGGGAAACCGCAGGGAAGGATTAAAATTCCAGATGAAAGAGGGCGACCGCGTGGTTGTGACCGGTTCCGTGGAAGTGTATGAAAGAGATGGCAGATACCAGATCTATGCACGGACGATTGAACGGGACGGAGAGGGAAATCTGTATCTGAAATTTGAAGCGTTAAAGCGGGAGCTTGAAGAGATGGGAATGTTTGCGGAGGAATACAAACAGCCCATTCCTACCTATGCAAAAACCGTGGGGATTGTTACGGCAGAGACCGGGGCAGCGATTCAGGATATCCGCAATATTGCAGGGCGCAGGAACCCGTATGTGCAGCTGATTCTCTGCCCGGCCCTGGTGCAGGGAGAGGGTGCGGCAGCATCAATTGTCCATGGAATTCATGCACTTGAACAGATCGGCGTGGATGTAATCATTGTCGGACGGGGCGGTGGATCGATAGAGGATCTGTGGGCATTTAACGAAGAAATGGTGGCACGGGCCATTTTTGACTGCCGGATTCCGGTGATCTCCGCTGTCGGTCATCAGACAGACTTTACGATTGCAGATTATGTCGCAGACCTGCGGGCACCGACTCCGTCTGCAGCAGCGGAGCTGGCGGTGTTTGATTACCGGCAGGCAATGCAGGAACTGCTTGGCATGCGGCAGCAGATGGACAAAGAACTCCGAAGGAAAGTAACCGTGGCAAGAAACCATCTGGAGCACCAGAGGATGCGCCTGCACTATCTCAGCCCTCAGCAGCGGATGAATGAAAACCGGCGAAGAGTGGCAGAGTATGAAGAAAAACTGACCGGACGCATGGAGGAACTGCTGCGTGAGCGCAGACACCGCCTGGCACTTCTGGCAGGCACGCTGGAGAGCTATTCCCCGGTAAAGAAACTCAGTGGCGGGTATGCATTCGTGGAGGATGGAAACCATCAGGCACTGCGGAGCATCCACCAGATCAGGAAAAAAGATACCGTGCAGATCCATTTGCTGGATGGCACACTGACGGCAGCAGTGACAGAAATTCAGGCAGCCGAAGGAGTAAAAAATGAGTGATGAATTAGAAAAAAAAGAACCGGGACTGGAGGAACGGTTTGCAAAGATTGATGCCATACTTGATGCGATGGAAGACGAAAACGTAACGTTAGACCGTTCGTTTGCCCTATACAAAGAGGGACTGGAACAGATCAAAGCAGCCGGCCAGTCTTTGGATACGATAGAAAAGGCAATGCTTGTACTGAACCAGGATGGAAAATTGGAGGAATTCTGATGGAGATCAGACAGGAAATAAAACGCAGGGCGGCAGATATTGAAGCACGGATCGCACCGTTTCTGCCACAGGAAAAGGGGTTTCAGCAGACCGTGCTCGATGCCATGGAATACAGTGTTTTTGCAGGCGGAAAGCGTCTGCGGCCGATGCTGATGGAAGCATCTTACCAGATGTTTGACGGAACGAATCCGGCAATTGATGATTTTATGGCGGCGATTGAGATGATCCACACCTATTCACTGATCCATGATGATCTTCCGGCTATGGATAACGACGAATACCGGCGTGGGAAAAAGACAACCCACGCGGTATACGGGGAAGCAATGGCAATTCTTGCGGGGGATGCGCTTTTAAATTATGCGTTTGAGACCGTGGCAGCAGCACTGACCAGAAACGAAGGAGACTGGAGAATTGTCAGGGCTTTTTCCGTGCTGGCACAAAAAGCGGGTATATACGGAATGATCGGCGGCCAGGTGGTGGATGTGGAGAGTGAGAAAACCGGACAGACCATCGACCGCAACCGGCTGGATTTTATCTACCGGTTAAAAACCGGGGCATTGATTGAGGCATCGCTTATGATCGGAGCCATTTTGGCAGGCGCGGATGAAGTGTCGGTTGCGCGTATGCAGGAAGCCGGAGCAAAGCTGGGACTTGCCTTTCAGATTCAGGATGATATTCTCGATGTCACGGGATCTTTTGAAAAACTCGGCAAGCCGATCGGCAGTGATGCGGAAAATGAGAAGGCAACCTATGTGACATTTGAGGGGCTGGAGCAGGCAAAAAAGGATGTAGAGCGGCTTTCCGGGGAAGCAATAAAGATACTGGATGAATTTGAAGGAGAGCATACGTTTCTGCATGACCTGTTTTTCTATTTGATCAACAGGGATCATTAATTTTTCGAGGGCAACATGGTTTTAGATCGGATAAAAAAAGTAAATGATATCAAACAACTAAACGAGGAAGAACTGGCAGAGCTACAGGAAGAAATCCGTGATTTTCTGGTGGAAAATATTGCAAAAACCGGAGGACATCTGGCATCGAATCTGGGTGTGATTGAACTGACGATGGCGCTTCATCTGTCATTTGACCTGACGAGAGACCGGATTATCTGGGATGTCGGACATCAGTCCTACACGCACAAGATTTTAACCGGGCGTAAGTTGGGGTTTGCCACTTTACGGCAGTATGGCGGGATGAGCGGATTCCCAAAGACGCAGGAAGACCCGGCGGATGCATTCAATACCGGGCACAGCTCCACGTCTATTTCCGCAGGACTTGGCATGGCGCAGGCAAGGGAACTGACCGGTGACAATTATTATGTGGTCTCTGTGATCGGAGACGGGGCACTGACCGGCGGTATGGCATACGAAGCAATGAACAATGCTTCGCGCATGAAAACCAATTTTATTATTGTGTTAAATGATAACCAGATGTCGATCTCCGAAAATGTGGGAGGAATGAACCAGTATCTGAATTCCTTCCGCACCTCGGATGCCTATCTGGATTTAAAAGACGGTGTGACAAATTCCCTGAACCGGATTCCGGTTGTGGGGGAGCGGATGGTCAAACGGATCCGGAACGCCAAAAGCGGTATCAAACAGCTGTTTGTTCCGGGAATGTTTTTTGAAAATATGGGTATCACATATTTAGGCCCGGTGGATGGCACCAACATAAAAGAAATCCGAAAAGTGCTTGCGGAAGCAAAGCGTGTGCGCGGTCCGGTGCTGGTTCATGTACGCACGATCAAGGGAGAGGGATATCTTCCTGCCGAGCGTCATCCGGCGCGCTTCCATGGAACGGGACCGTTTGACATTGACACCGGTGTTCCGCTGTATCATCAGGAAAAAGCGCATTACACGGATGTGTTTTCCACCGTCATGCGCAAAATGGGAGAGCGGGAGCCGAAGGTGGTTGCGATTACCGCAGCGATGGCAGACGGAACCGGTTTAAAGAGATTTAAAAATCTTTTCCCGGAACGTTTTTTTGATGTGGGAATTGCCGAGGAGCATGCAGTGACGTTTGCAGCCGGCATGGCAAAGGCGGGACTCAAACCGGTATTTGCGGTGTATTCTTCCTTTTTACAGCGTGCCTATGACCAGGTATTACATGATGTGTGTGCACAAAACCTTGCGGTTGTGTTTGCCGTAGACCGTGCAGGATTAGTCGGAAAGGATGGCGCCACGCATCAGGGAATTTTTGACCTGTCGTATCTGTCAAGTATTCCGAACCTGACGGTTATGGCTCCGAAAAACAAATGGGAGCTTTCCGATATGCTCAAGTATGCGATTGCTGCAGAGGAACCGGTGGCGATCCGTTATCCGCGCGGAGAAGCCTGCGATCTCTGGAAAGATCAGCGGGCACCGATTCAAAAAGGCTGTGCGGAAGTACTCGCCGAGGGTACAGAGGTTGCACTTTTTGCGATCGGTTCGATGGTGGAAACCGCCTGGCAGGTAAGAAAAAAACTGGCAGAAAAAGGAATCCCGACAACGGTGGTAAATGCAAGATTTGCCATGCCACTGGATAAAAACTGCCTGCGGAAACTGGCAGAATCCCATCCGCTTCTTGTGACGATGGAAGAGAACGTGGCAAGCGGGGGATTTGGAGAGCATGTGGCTGCATTTCTGGAGGAAGAAGCACTGCATACAAAGGTCCTCAGGATGGCAATTCCTGACTGCTTTGTGGAACATGGAAGTGTTGGCGAATTAAAAAAAGCACTGGGACTGGATGCAGATTCCGTGACGGAAAAAATATTAGCAGAATTACCGGAGGAATTATGAAAGAACGATTGGATGTACTTCTTGTAAAACGTGGTCTGGCACCATCGCGGGAAAAGGCAAAGACCATGATTATGGAAGGCAATGTATTTGTCAACAATAACCGGGAGGATAAGGCGGGAAGCACTTTTGCAGAGGATGCTCCGATTGAGATCCACGGAAATACATTGAAATATGTCAGCCGCGGCGGTCTGAAACTGGAAAAAGCGATGACACATTTTTCCATTTCCTTAGATGGCATGGTGTGCATGGACATCGGTGCTTCGACGGGCGGGTTTACGGACTGCATGCTGCAGAACGGGGCAAAGAAAGTGTATTCCGTCGATGTGGGATATGGCCAGTTTGCATGGAAACTGCGCCAGGACCCAAGGGTTGTCTGTATGGAAAAAACAAACATCCGCTATGTCACACCGGAAGATATCGATGATGTGCTCGATTTTGCTTCGGTGGATGTCTCATTTATTTCCCTGACCAAAGTGCTCCCGGCGGCATATGCACTGTTAAAGGACGGCGGACAGATGGTATGTCTGATCAAACCACAGTTTGAAGCCGGACGGGAAAAAGTGGGAAAGAAAGGCGTGGTACGTGATAAGGCCGTTCACGAGGAAGTGATCGAGAGGATCATTACCTTTGCACTGGAAAACGGATTTTCGGTACACCATCTGGAATACTCACCGATCAAGGGACCGGAGGGAAACATCGAGTATCTCGTGCATATTGAAAAATCGGACGAAGCAATAAAGGAGGAATCCGTGGATATTCACGCAGTTGTGGAAGCAGCACACGGAGAATTGGATAAGTAGATGCGTAAATTTATGCTGATCACGAACCGGTACAAAGATCGTGATCTGACACTCTCAAACGAAATTGTCTCGTACATACAACAAAAGGGCGGCAGTGCTGCAATCTGTGTCAGCAATGTGGAGGATGATAACCAGAAAGATTTTGCACTTTCCGAGATTCCGGCAGACACGGAATGTATCCTTGTTCTTGGCGGAGACGGCACGTTAATCCGCGCAGCAACCAAGGTGGAGGCGCTGCAGATTCCGCTGATCGGTGTCAACCTTGGGACACTGGGATATCTGTGTGAGCTTGAGGAAGCTACCGTATTTCATGCCATCGACTGTCTGATGCAGGATGATTGCATCATGGAAGAGCGGATTGTTCTGACCGGCGAAAAAATTGGCGGAAACGGCGCACATATGGCATTGAATGATGTCGTGATCCACTGGTCCGGGGATCTGTCCATGCTGCTTTTAAATGTGTATGTCAATGGGGAATATCTGACAACTTACCACGCAGATGGCGTGATTGTTGCGACACCGACCGGTTCCACGGGGTATAATCTTTCCACCGGAGGTCCGATCGTGGACCCGAAAGCAAGGGTACTTCTTCTGACACCGATCAATGCACATGACTTAAACTCCAAAAGCATTGTGTTTGGAGCGGAGGATGTTGTGGAGATTAAGATGGGAAGCAGACGGTTTCAAAAGGACGAGACGGCATGTGTCAGTTTTGACGGGGACACACCGGAGCATCTGCACGTGGGAGACCGTGTGCGGATTGCACAGGCACAAAGTACCATCTGGATCTGCAAAATCAGTAACCAGAGTTTCCTGGAAATACTGAGGAAAAAGATGAGACCGTAGGACGCAAAGGAGGACATATGAAAACAACACGACAGGCAAAGATACTCGAATTGATTCAGAAAAAAGATGTGGAAACACAGGAAGAATTGTCCGCATATCTCGAAAAAGAAGGGTTTCAGGTTACCCAGGCAACCGTATCCCGTGATATCCGTGAACTGAAGCTGACAAAGATTTCGACCGACAACGGCAGACAAAAATATGCGGTGATTACGGACGCGGATTCCAATATGATGGAAAAATATGCAAGGGTTCTCAGGGAAGGATTTTTGTCCGTGGATGCTGCGGAAAATATTGTTGTGATCAAAACCGTGTCCGGTATGGCGGGAGCCGTTGCGGCTGCAGTAGATGCCATGCGTATGCAGGAGATTGTCGGCTCACTTGCGGGAGACGACACGATTCTGTGTGTGATCCGTACGTCCGATGACGCGGTGCACATCATGAAAAAGCTTCGGAAAATTGTAGAACAGTAATAAAAATGCTTCGGAAAAGTAGAAGGAGAATGTATGTTACAAAATCTACATGTGAAGAACCTCGCTCTTATTACAGAAACAGAGGTAGAATTTAAAGAAGGACTTAATATTTTGACAGGAGAGACCGGTGCCGGTAAATCCATCATCATTGGTTCGGTTGCACTGGCACTCGGAGAGAAGGTTCCAAAGGAACTGCTCCGGGATAACGAAGAGACCGCACTTGTGGAGCTGGTCTTTTCGGTTGAAAACCCAAAGGTTCTGGATGCGATCCGGCAACTTGGCATAGAAACAGAGGATGAAACAGTAATATTAAGTCGTAAGATAACTTCCGGAAGGGCAATTGCGCGGATCAATGGAGAAGCAGTGTCTGCTTCCCGGTTAAAAGAGGTGGCGTCCCTGCTCATCGATATTCACGGACAGCATGAGCACCAGTCCCTTCTTTCCAAAAAGAAACATCTGGAAATCCTCGATGCCTATGCAAAAGACGCGCTGGGAGAAAAAAAGGAGCGCCTTGCCGCCTGTTATCAGGAATACCGGAAACTGAAAAAAGAGTGGGAGTCCTCGTCTTTGGATACCGAGGAGCGCGCCAGAGAGTTGTCGTTTCTTGCGTATGAAGTAAAGGAAATCGAAGAGGCACAGCTTTCCGTCGGGGAGGATACCCGGCTGGAAGAACAGTATCGCAGATTTGCAAACGCAAAAAAGATCATGGATGCCATATCGGCTGCCGGTGAAGCTACCGGGGGATACGGCGGTACCGGAGAGAATGCATCGGAACTTATCAGCCGTGCCCTGCGGGAAGTCAGTTCGGTTTCGGCATATGAGGAGCGCATTGCGCAGATGGAACAGATGCTTACCGATATTGATAATCTGCTGAGCGATTTCAATCATGAGATTTCTTCCTACCTGTCGGGGGAGGAATTTGATGACGAAGTCTTTTATCAGACCGAAAAGAGGCTTGATGAGATCAATCACCTGAAATCCAAGTATGGAAATACGATGGAAGAGATTCTGCAGTCAGCGGAAGAAAAAACAAAGCGTATTGTCGTATTACAGGATTATGATAAATACTTAAATGATCTTTTAACTTCCATGAACCGGAAGAAAGAAGAATTGGACGGGCTGTGTGCAGAGGTTTCCGGAATCCGGAAGAAAGCGGCAAAGGGATTGACGAAAGCGATTGCACAGGCACTTGAAGATCTGAATTTTTTAGATGTGCAGTTTACGATGGAATTCCGGAAGACGGAGTACAGTGCCGGAGGCTGGGATGAGGCAGAATTTATGATCTCCACCAATCCGGGAGAACCGTTAAAGCCTCTGGGAAAGGTCGCTTCCGGCGGAGAACTTTCCCGTATTGCGCTCGCGGTCAAGACCGTCATGGCGGATACGGATGAGATTCCGACGTTGATCTTTGATGAGATTGACAGTGGAATCAGCGGGCGTACGGCACAGATGGTATCGCAGAAGATGAAACTGCTGGCAAAGACGCACCAGATCATCTGCATCACTCATCTGCCGCAGATTGCTGCCATGGCAGATGCCCATTTCCTGATTGAAAAATCGGTGGAGCATGCGTCCACGGTTTCCCGGATTCATCCGCTGCGGGAAGAGGAAAGTATCGAGGAACTGGCGCGGATGCTTGGCGGCGTGGAGATCACGGATACGGTTTTAGAAAGCGCACGCGAGATGAAACGTCTGGCAGAAAAATACGAATAGATAAAACCAAAGTCCGCATACTAAAGGTATCCGAGAAGATAGGAGAACCTTTGGCATGCGGTCTTTTTATATGCGTATATTCAAAAATATTATCTGTATTTATGTTCTGGCGCTGTGCTGCTTTGCCTATGCCACCATGATACATGCCATTCCCGATCATGTATACGTGCAGGAGGGGCAGAAACTGGAACTGGACAAAAAAATTCCGGTCACACTGGCAATGTCCACAAAACCGCAATCCGTTATGGCACAGATCGGGGAGCGGACGTTTCAGGCAATGAAGCAGGAACGGGTAGTGGAAACGTGCAGCCAGCTGAAGCAGGGGGAATATACACTGACCTGCTATCTGTTTGGCATCCTTCCCATGAAAGAGGTGCAGGTTTCCGTGGTGAACGGAAAATCTTTATACGTGAGCGGACAGGTGGTGGGCATTTACGGGGCTGCCCAGGGAGTACTGGTGCTGGGATCCGGACCGGTGGAAACTGTGGACGGAAGCAGCCGGCAGCCGGCAGAACACATTGTATTTCCGGGGGATTATATTACTGCTGTAAATGGAAAAGCGGTCACGAAAAAAGAAGAACTGATGGAGCGGATCAATCAGTACGGGGAACAACCGGTGGTGCTGACCCTGTGGCGCGGAGCCGAGCAGATTCAGGTATCGGTGGAGCCGGTTGAGGCAGCAGAACACAAAGGCTATCGTCTGGGACTCTGGGTGAAAGATGACATGGCAGGGATCGGCACGCTGACCTATTTTGATCAGGACGGAAACTTCGGGGCACTGGGACACGGAATCGGAAACGGACAGACCAAAGACCTGCTCCGTCTGTCAGACGGCCGGCTGTACAAAGCACAGGTGCTCGGTATCAAAAAAGGTGTCCGGGGAACACCGGGAGAGCTGGAGGGAGTTGTCTATTATGGGAAAGACAACCAGATCGGAGAAGTGTCCAGCAATACACAAATCGGTATCTATGGCACGTTGACGAAAAACTTCCGGGAAGAAAAGAAAAACGAAAGTCTGTTGTGTCCGGTCGGTTACAAACAGGAGATTCAGACAAAGGATGCGGTAATTCTGTCGGATGCGTCCGGGGAACTGCAGTCATACCGCATCGTAATTGATGATCTTGATTATACACCGGGAGATAAAAATAAGGGAATCCGTTTTCATGTGGAGGATGAGAATCTGCTGAAGCTGACCGGCGGAATCGTGCAGGGACTGTCCGGAAGCCCGATCCTGCAGGACGGAAAACTGATCGGTGCCGTGACCCATGTGCTTGTTAACGATCCAACGAAAGGATATGGCATTTTTGTGGAGGAAATGACGGCAAATAAAATAGGACAAAAGACCTAGATGTGAAATTTGCACAAAAAAAGAAACGGTAAAATGCAATAAAGTTATATTTTATACATGAAAAAGGATTGCAATAGAGAACAAAAAAGGTTATAATAATCATTAATTGCTCGAAATTACTCGAAAATAATAAATGTTTAACGTAGTGGGAGTATTACATGGATAAGTTGGTAGGGTTTGCCCGGAAGAAGCGACTGGGCGATCTGCTTGTGGATGCAGGAGTCATTTCGCAGGATCAGCTGGTAAAAGCGTTACAGGTCCAGAAAACAGAAAAACAGGGAGAGCGTCTCGGAGTGGTATTGATAGATCTGGGGTTTACAGACGAAAAACAGATCGTAGAGGCACTGAAGGCACAGCTGAAAATACAGAGTGTCGATCTGTCAACCCTGCGCATCCCGGAGGAAATCATCCGGCTTTTGGACGAGGCAGTGCTGCGGAAGTATAATCTGATTCCGTTTAAGTTCAATGAGAAAAATCCCAATCTTTTGTGCGTGGCAATGAGCGATCCGCTGGATATCCGGGCGATGGACGATGTTTCCATCATTACCGGGTGTCAGGTGGAGCGTTTTGCTGCAACCCCGAGTGATATTGCGGCAGCCATCGACCGCTACTATGGAAATGCAGAAGCCCTGCGTGTGGCAGAACAGTATACAAGGGAAAAGCAGGAACAGGCAAAAGCCAGGGCAGCCCTAGATCCCGGGAGTGGAAACGATGAGAACAATGTCCAGCAGGCACCGATTGTCAAACTGTTAGGACAGATCATCGAGCAGGCGGTCCACAGGAGAGCCAGCGATATCCATATCGAGCCGATGGAAAACCAGGTGCGGATCCGGTTCCGTGTGGATGGCGTGCTGCACGAAGCTATGCGGCATGACATCAGCCTGCATGCCGCACTGATCGCAAGAATCAAAATTGTCAGCGGACTTGACATTTCCGAAAAGCGCCGCCCGCAGGACGGTCGTGCGACCAGCATTGTGGACCGGCAGGAATACGACATCCGTGTGTCCGTGCTTCCGACCGTCTATGGGGAAAAGGTCGTTATGCGTCTCGCACAGAAAAAAGCACTGACATTGGACAAGCGGGATCTGGGATTCCCGGAGGACGAATTAAAAAAGTTTGACCACATCCTAAGCCATCCGAACGGGCTTATTCTCGTCACGGGACCGACCGGAAGCGGTAAGTCCACGACATTATATACCGCATTAAATGAATTAAACGTAGAAGGTGTCAATATCATCACGGTAGAAGATCCGGTTGAGGCGAACTTAAACGGGGTCAACCAGGTACAGGTAAACGAAAAGGCGGGACTTACCTTTTCCTCGGCACTGCGTTCCATCCTGCGTCAGGACCCGGACATCATCATGATCGGGGAGATCCGTGACCAGGAGACCGCAGAGATTGCGGTAAAGGCATCCATCACCGGACATCTGGTGGTCAGCACCTTACATACAAACAGTTCGGCAAATACCATCACCCGTCTGGCAGATATGGGAGTGGAAAACTACCTGATTGCGGATTCCGTGGTCGGGGTAATCGCCCAGCGTCTGGTGCGCCGGGTCTGTCCGGCATGCGGAATTGTCCGGGAGGCAACCGCAGGAGAGAAAAAAATACTCGGCATAAAGGATCCCGCCAGACGGATCAATGTCCGCACACCGGGGCACAAAGAATGTGTCCGCTGCGGCGGAACCGGATACTATGGAAGAATCGGTATTTATGAGATCATGCCGGTCACGGCAGACCTGCGGCAGGCGATCAACCGCGGGGAGAATGCGGATGTGCTTGAGGAGATCGCACTCACACATGGCATGAAAACGCTTCGCATGAGTGCCATTGATTACGCACTGCGCGGAATCACCACCGTCGAGGAAGTGCAGCGTGTGGCATACGATGACGAAGAGGATTAAATAAAACAGGGAAGGGAAGGCAGCAAAACAGATGGAATTGTCAATGTATACGCTTCTTTCGATAGCAAAAGCGCATCATGCGTCTGACTTACATATTACCGTGGGGGTACGGCCGAAGTGCAGGATCAGCGGAACACTTTATGAAATGGACGGATTTGAGAAACTGACACCGGCGATGACCAAAGAACTGGTGGAATCCATGTTTGGACCGAAACAGAAGGCAACCATGGAGGCCACTGGTGAAGTGGATTTTGCCTATACCGATACCCGTGTGGGGCGATTCCGTGTCAATGCATTTCACCAGAGGGGGTCGTATGCTGCAGTTCTTCGTATTGTGGCAAGTGATATTCCAACACCGGAAGCACTCGGTATTCCGGAAGCTGTGCTTGGATTGACAAAGAAAAAGAGAGGGCTGGTTCTTGTGACGGGACCAACAGGAAGTGGTAAATCAACCACGCTGGCCTCTTTGATTGATGTCATAAACAAAGAACGGAATGAACATATCATTACATTGGAAGATCCAATTGAGTATTTACATAAACACAATCGGTCAATTGTAAACCAAAGAGAAATTGGCCTTGATACGGATTCCTATGGAAATGCGCTTCGTGCAGCACTCCGTGAGGACCCGGATATTATCCTTGTGGGAGAGATGAGAGATTTTGATACGATTTCCACCGCGATTACGGCGGCAGAGACCGGACATCTGGTATTTTCCACATTGCATACCATTGGTGCGGCACCAACGATCGAGCGTATTGTTGATGTGTTTCCACCGCATCAGCAGAATCAGATCCGTTCCCAGCTGGCATCGGTTTTGGAAGCTGTTATTTCGCAGCAGCTTCTGCCGACGATCGACGGAAAATCCCGTGTGGCGGCATTTGAAGTCATGCTCGGTACCCCGGCGATCAAAAACCTGATCCGGGAGGATAAGGCACACCAGATTCCATCCATCATGCAGACAAGTAAGAAGATTGGCATGCAGACGATGGATGATTCCTTATTCAGCCTGTATCTGAAACACAAAATCGATGCGGCAAATGCCGTAGAGTATGCACAGGATACAGGAAACATGCAGCAGAAGCTGTTTTAAAAAGGAGTTAAGACATGGCAAGTTATAAATACGAAGTGGTCGGGGCCGATGGAAAACCAAAAACCGGCACCATCGAGGCCATGAACATGGAAGTCGCTTCGGCAGAACTCAAATCCGGCGGCAACACCATCGTTTCCATCACAAGAGCCAACGCATTTAACAAAGATCTCGAAATCCATATCGGAAAAGCCGTCAGCGTCCGCGAAATGAGCGTATTCTGCCGCCAGTTTGAGAGCGTATTAAATGCCGGCGTGACCGTTGTCGAGGCACTCGACATGCTATCCGAGCAGACCGAGAACAAACCGTTTGCCAACGCAATCGCAGAAGTGCGGGATTCCGTACAGCGTGGGGAGACCCTCGCCGTTGCGATGGCGGAGCACCCGAAGATTTTTCCAAACCTCATGGTGCAGATGGTTGCCGCCGGGGAATCCTCCGGTGGTCTGGATAAAGCATTCAGCCGTGTGGGAAGCCAGTTTGAAAAAGAAGCCCACCTGAAGGGGCTGATCATCAAGTCAGCGATTTATCCGGTCATCCTGATTCTTGTTATTATCGTTGTCGTAGCCATCATGATGATTAAGATTGTGCCTACCTTTACTGCCCAGTTTGACGAAGTCGGCGGAAAACTGCCGGGCATCACGCTTGCAGTCATGGCAGTCAGCGATTTCTTTGTGCACAGCTGGTATTTTCTTGTCGCCATCATCGCAGGGATTGCAGTATTTATCCATGCGTGGAAAAAGACAGAGAGTGGGGCACATATATTGGGAAAATTTATTCTAAAGGTACCGCTGGTCGGCCCGCTCAGCATCAAGACGGCATCCTCGCGCATGACGCGAACACTGTCCACACTGATGGGCTCCGGTGTCCAGCTGGTGGATGCACTCGGGCTTGTGACCGAGATGATGGGGAATGCCGTGGTTAAGCAGGCATTAAAAGATGCGACCGAAGAGGTCAGCCGTGGAATCCCGCTCTCGAAGCCGCTGGCAGATTCCGGGGTCTTTCCACCGATGGTCTACCACATGATAGAGATCGGGGAGGAAACCGGTAATATGGAAGACATGCTCGACAAAGTCGCAGCATATTATGATGAAGAGGTGGAGTCGGCGACCGAGGCACTGCTTGCCGCAATGGAACCGCTCATCATCATCGTGATGGCAGTTATTGTGGTGCCGATCGTCCTTGCGATCATGATGCCGATGTACAGCCTGTACGACAGCATCGGAGCCTGACCGCAGGCAGAAGAAGGGTTGTTACATGTCTGCCATGAGACATGTGATGATAGATACATAAAAATATATTCAAAAAAGGAGAACAAAGGGTATGAAGAAAATTATGGAACTGCTTCAGAACATGAAAGCAAAGAATGAAAAGAAGGATAACAAAGGTTTCTCTCTCGTAGAGTTGATTATCGTTATCGCAATTATGGCAATTTTGGTAGGTATTGTTGGTACACAGGTAATTCCTTACATCAGTAAGTCAAAGGTCGCAAAGGATCAGCAGGTATTAAATAGTATTTCAACAGCAGGTGTTACTGCATATTCTGAAAATGGGTTAACTGGAGATCTTGAAATTCCTAATGTTTTTGCTACCGGTCTTACTGGTGATGCAAAGAAGGTTGCTGATGATATTATTTCGACTTCAGGATTTGCAGATTTAAATGCATTTAAAGCTGCATTAGGTGCTGATGGAAAAGATGATATTACAGATGTTTCGTTTAAGGTTACAGCTGGAAGCCATAAGGCTGAAACAGAAGTCAAATATTCAACAGATCCAAAATATCCAATTAAGAAAGTTGAAGCTACATTATAGTTTAGAATAATTTAGGAGAAACAAATGCTAACCCAACTTACGATTTTTCTTTATATTGTTATATTTTTATACGGAATCGTCATCGGCAGTTTCTTAAATGTGCTGATCTTCCGTATCCCGAAAAAAGAGAATATCGTGCAGTCCTCGCACTGTATGAACTGCGGACGTAAGCTGGGCTGGCGGGACATGGTTCCTGTATTTTCCTACATAATTCTTCGGGGCAGATGCCGGCAATGTGGTGCTAGGATTTCCATACAGTACCCATTAATCGAGGCTTTAAATGGTGTGCTGTATGTGGTCGTTTTCATGGCGGGCGGTTTCACGTTCAGCAGTGTGCTGTATTGCCTCATGACATCTGCCCTGATTGTCATTGCGGTTATCGATGAGAGAACCTATCAGATACCGGTTTCCCAGAACCTGTTTCTGGGACTGCTCGGTATCATCATGACAGTGTATGATTTCCGGCATATCCTGTCCCATATCATCGGGGCAGTCATTGTCAGCCTGTTTTTGTATGGCCTGTATTATTTCTCCTCTGGCAAAGCAATCGGTGGGGGAGACATCAAACTCATGGCATATGCAGGCCTGCTCTTAGGCGCAAAAAACATTATTCTGGCATTTATTCTTGCATGCATTCTTGGCTCCGTCATCCATACCATCCGCATGAAAGTAAGCAAGCGAAACAACCTGCTTGCACTCGGCCCGTACCTTTCGGCAGGCATATTCATCGCCGCACTCTGGGGCAGCCGTTTCTGGACCTGGTATCTCGGCATGATGGGCATCTATTAAAACGTGGCATGAACTAAGAGTAAAGTTTTTCTTATTCCTGTGGCGAATTTTGAACATCTGTCATTTTCGCTATATAAATTTTTATGTCATAACGTAACGATGGAAAATGTAGAAAAATAATTAGGATTTGTGATTTTTCTCAAGGGTTAGAGCCTGTTAGAATTTTGTCAACATCCAGCGATTCCCGTACATGGATGTACGGGAAAGGACGACATGAGCCCGGATGGCGAATGTCGTCCGGTCGCGTCCGGCACGCAAAACATTTCGCCAAAATTCTTACAGTCTCTTCCCGAAGAGAACATGAACAAAGCATAATTATTTTTGTACATTTTCCAATGAAAACCTTTCGGAAAATATAAAGGAGAAAATGAAAATGGTCAAAAGAGTAGTAAGTATTGAGGCCGGTGTATGGTGGACAAAAGTCGCACTGGCCGATTACCGCAAGAAAAATCCGCCGGTACATAAAGCGTTTGCGTTCCGCACCCCGGAACATGCGGTGGAAGATGGCTATATCCGCGACAAAGAAGCGTTTGCATCGGCATTAAAGGCCGAACTAAGCAGACACGATATCCATGAGAAGGAAGTTGTATTTACCCTTTCGTCCTCTAAGGTTGTTACCCGCGAGGTTATGATCCCGTTTGTCAAGGACAATAAGATCATGGGAATCATCGAGGCACAGATCCGTGATTACTTCCCGATGGATGTGAGCAATTACACCATTAGTTACAGCAAGATGGACGTGGAGGAAGAAGACGGAAAGAAGATGCTTAAGCTGCTTCTCGTTGCAATTCCGGATAACCTTTTAAACAACTATGTGACCTTTGCCGAGCTGGCAGGGCTTAAGGTGGAGACGTTTGACTATATCGGAAACGGAACGGTACAGCTTTTGTGCGACAGTTTTCTGGAAAATGCCGTGGTCGTGCAGCTGGAAGAACAGGCAACGGTGATCAGTATTCTGGAAAATAAAAAACTGGTCTTTCAGCGTGTGACACCGTATGGCTATGGAGCAACGATCACAGCGGTGATCGACCATCCGGTGCTTGGCATTGACGATGAGGAGAAAGCACTTGATTTCCTTTTAGACCACAATGTGATATACAACCGTCCGACGATTCCGGAGATGGGAAACCAGGAGGAGATGAAGCGTCAGCAGGCTCTGGCAGAAGAGGCATATGAGGATCTGGCGGAGTCCCTGCGGTATCATCTGCGCATTGCAAACACGGCGGTTGAGTATTATCAGAACCAGGTCAAACAGGAATTTGTCGGGAATGTCTATCTGGTTGGCGATGGTTCCCGTTTTGCAGGTATGCACAAACTGTTTGCACAGGAGCTTCCGCTTCCGCTGCAGGAAATTGATTTCACGAAGGTCATCGATTTACGGAGCGGAAAAAACAAGGCGGCTGAGGGGACGGTAACACCGGATGCGGCATCTTCCGGGACGAGACCGAAGGCGGCAACGGCTGTCGGTTTCCTTTCGGTCATCGGTGCGGCGGTTCATCCGATTGATGCCAGACCAAAGGACATGCTTGTGGCAGATTCCAAAAAGAACGACCTGCACACGGCATATGTGATTCTGGCGGGGGCAGTATTGGTAAGTGTCCTGCTGATTCTCGGTTCCGGTGTGCGTCAGCTGCTGGCTTATCGTGAGCACCGCAACCTGACCAAACGGATCAATGATCTTTCTTATGTGCAGGAGACGTATGACGATTACGCGCGGGTACAGGCGGAGGAACAGGTGTATGAGAAACTGGATCTTGCCACCATCACGAAAAATGAGCAGCTGTATCCGCTGATTGCGCAGCTGGAAAATGAACTTCCGACAACCATCCATGTAAAAAGTATCCAGACGGATGGTTCACTGGTAACGCTGAATATGGAGGCAGACCGGAAAGTTACGGTCGGACAGATGCTGTTGAATTTTGCGGATGTGACGCTGCTTGAAAATCTTTCGATTCCGTCCATGTCGGAGGAGTCCGATGAAGACAGCGGCACGGTGACGTGGACGTATACGTTAAATGCTTATTATACCGGCGCATTTCTCGGCGAGGACGGGCATCTCATAAAAGAAGCGGTTCCGTCTGCGGATGCAGATGCCGATACAGATACCGATACAGACAGCATGGAAGGAGAGGAGCAGACCAATGAATAGAATTAAAATTTCAGATTCCGACAAGCGGCTGCTGCTCATTTTCTGTGCGATTGTCATAGTGGCATGTTCGTATTTCTTTATTTTCAGTAAGGGAATGAGCAAGGCAGCGAAGATTGAAGAACAGAATACGGCCGATCAGGCAAAAGTGCAGCAGATGGAACAGATGGAG
>OHVZ01000484.1_pt1 | contig 18109 bp, 19 predicted proteins | sample 1579561 | NCBI WGS metagenome assembly OHVZ01 (sample SAMEA3882547, study PRJEB24775) | human gut metagenome | biome: human-associated habitat; feature: intestine environment; material: feces | place: Netherlands | collected 2009/2010
GCCGTCGGACCCGCTTGAGGATCAACGGCGGCACCGTGTGACGGCCCGCAGCTCGCATGGCGGGCGCCCGGGCGGCGAATCTTCCGCCACGCGGTGCGCCGTTGACATATTTTTATTAATTTTGCCGTCATGAAACTCACCTTTTTGGGAACTGGCACTTCGCAGGGCGTGCCCGTCATCGGATGCCGCTGTGCGGTCTGCACGTCGGACGACCGGCGGGACCGGCGGCTGCGCACCTCGGCCATGGTCGAGACGCGCGGCGTGCGGCTGATTATCGACGCCGGGCCCGACTTCCGCTATCAGATGCTCCGCACGGGCGTGCGGCACATCGACGGCATTCTGCTCACGCACGAGCACAAGGACCACATCGGCGGTCTGGACGACGTGCGGGCCTTCAACTTCGTCGACTACCCGCCGACGATCCACCGGGTGGACATCTACGCCGCACCGCGGACGCTGGCGTGTGTGCGCAAAGATTTCGACTACGCTTTCGAGCAGGACAAGTACCGCGGCGTGCCGGAGATCGAACTGCACGAGATCGACGTCTCGCGCCCCTTTACGGTCTGCGGCGTGGAGATCATCCCCGTTTCGGGCCACCACTCCGAGCGTTTCACCGTGACGGGCTACCGCATCGGGCCGCTGGCCTACCTGACCGACTTCAAGACGATCGAGGATGCCGAGGTGGAGAAGCTCGCCGGGGTGGACACCCTGGTGGTCAATGCCCTGCGTTTCAAGGAGCACCCGTCGCATTTCAACGTGGCGGAGGCCTTGGCGCTCATCCGGCGCGTCGCGCCGCGCGTGGCCTACCTCACGCACATGTCGCACGAGATCGGCCGCTATGCGGAGACGGAGCCGACGCTCCCCGCGGGCGTGCATCTGGCGTGGGACGGGCTGTGCGTGGAGATCGGCGGAAAGGAGAGCGAATCGACGACGGAAAAACAACAATAACATATGAAGAAGACACTCAAGGAGAAGGTGATCGTCATCACCGGCGCCTCGTCGGGCATCGGTGAGGCGATGGCGCGGGTCTACGCCGCGCAGGGCGCCCGCGTGGTGCTGGGGGCCCGCAGCGTGCAGAAGCTCCAGCTCATCGTGGGGGAGATCCGCGCACAGGGCGGTCAGGCCGTCTACTGCGGCGTGGATGTCACGGTACCCGACCAGTGCCGCGAGCTCATCGAAACGGCCGTGCGCGAGTATGGACGCATCGACGTGCTGATCTGCAACGCCGGGCTCTCGATGCGTGCGATTTTCGACGACGTGGAGCTCTCGGTGCTCCACCGCCTCATGGATGTGAATTTCTGGGGTGCGGTCAACTGCTGCAAGTACGCGTTGCCCTACCTGCAGGCGACGAAGGGTTCGATCGTCGGCATCTCGTCGGTGGCGGGTCTGCACGGACTGCCCGGCCGCACCGGCTACTCGGCCTCGAAGTACGCCATGACGGGCTTCTTGGAGACGCTGCGCATCGAAAATCTCAAGAAGGGGCTGCACGTGATGATCGCCTGCCCGGGCTTCACGGCCTCGAACGTCCGCTTCTCGGCCCTCACGGCCAACGGGTCGCAGCAGGGCGAGACGCCGCGCGACGAGTCGAAGATGATGACTGCCGAGCAGGTAGCCCGCATCGTGGGGCGCGGCATCCTGCGCCGCAAGCGACTCTGCCTGATGGAGATCGAGGGGCGTGCGACATATTTTGTCAAGAAGTTCGCCCCGGCCTTTCTCGACCGGATGTTCTATCTGGTGATGTCCCGGGAGCCGGATTCGCCCCTCAAGTAGCAGGGAGCGGGCCGGCGGGCGGTGTTTCTGACTGACGGCAGTATTTCGGACCGGCGGCGAGGTTTTGGAACTGCCGGGCAGTGTTTCGGCTCGGCGGGCGGTGCCGCAGCAAAATTTTCGGGTCCGGTGGCGGGGCCGTTTCCGTCGGGACAGACACACAAAACAGGCGCGGGGGAATACATCGGTGTGTTCCCCCGCGCCTGTGTCTATGCCGGTCGGGCCGGTTACTTGAAGAAGATCGAGGAGATCTCCTTGTAGTTGTGCACGCGTTCGATGACGTCGGCGAAGATGTCGGCGACCGACAGCACCGTGAACTTGTGCAGGTCCTTGTTGGGGTTGAGCGGAATGGTGTCGGTGACGATCACCTCCTGCAGGGCGCTGTCGTTGATGCGCTCGTAGGCCGGACCCGAGAGGACGGGGTGGGTGATCGCCGCGCGCACGCTCTTCGCGCCGCGCGACATGAGCATGTCGGCAGCCATGCAGATCGTGCCGGCCGTGTCGATCATGTCGTCGACGATCAGCACGTTGCGGCCCTCGACCTCACCGATGGCGGTCATCTTGCCCACGACGTTGGCCTTGGCGCGCTCCTTGTGCGAGATGATGATCGGCGTGCCGAGCAGCTTGGCGTAGGTGTTAGCGCGCTTGGCACCGCCCATGTCGGGCGCGGCGATCGAGAGGTCCTCGATCTGCAGGCTCTGGATGTAGGGGATGAAGATGCCGCTGGCGTAGAGTGCGTCGACGGGAATGTCGAAAAATCCCTGGATCTGGTCGGCATGCAGGTCCATCGTCATGATGCGATCCACACCGGCGGCCATGAGCAGGTTGGCGACGAGCTTGGCGCCGATAGGCACGCGGGGGCGGTCCTTGCGGTCCTGCCGTGCCCAGCCGAAGTAGGGGATCACGGCCACGACCTTGTAGGCCGAGGCGCGGCGTGCGGCGTCGATCATCATCAGCAGCTCCATGAGGTTGTCCGAGGGCGGGAAGGTCGACTGGATGATGAATACCGTGCAGCCGCGGATCGACTCGTTGTAGCAGGGCTGGAACTCGCCGTCGCTGAACTTCAGCACCTCCGATTGCCCGAGCGTGGTGCCGAAGCTCGCCGCGATCTTCTCGGCCAGGTACTCGGAACCGCGGCCGGTGAAAATTTTGATTTTGTGGATTGCCATAACAGCGGGATATTATAAGATGTTGCAAAGATAGGACAATAGGATGAAAAAACAGTCGTTTGGTCGGGTGATTTTTCAACAAAGAATCAAACTTTCAGACATTCGCCGATCAGGTCGAGGATTGCGTCGCGTCCCGAGGCGTCGGCCGACGAGCTGACCAGCATCGGCGGCAGCTCCTCCCACTCTTCGGAGAGGGCGGCGCGGTAGCGGTCGACGCTGCGCTGCGCCTGCGCACGCGAGAGCTTGTCGGCCTTGGTGAAGATCAGGCCGAAGGGCACGCCGTGCTCGCCGAGCAGGCGGATGAAGTTCAGGTCGATCACCTGGGGTTCGAGGCGGATGTCGACCAGTACGAACAGAAAGTGCATCTTCTCGCAGCGCAGGACGTAGTCGGTGATGAGCTTCGAGAACTCGCCGCGCTGCGTCTTCGAGGTGCGGGCGTAGCCGTAGCCCGGCAGGTCGACCAGATACCAGCGGTCGTCGATGCGGAAGTGGTTGATGAGCCGCGTCTTGCCCGGGGTCGCCGAGACCTTGGCCAGCCCCTTGCGGCCGGTGAGCATGTTGATGAGCGACGACTTGCCCACGTTGCTGCGCCCGATGAAGGCGATGTCGCGCAGGTCGTCCTTCGGAACCTGCGTGATGCGCTCCGAGGAGCATTTGAATTCGGCTTTGGTGATCTGCATGGCGCTCCGTTTTGCCTGCAAAGATAATGCAACGGATCGGAGCCGCCAAATAAATCGGGCGCCTTCGCCGGCGGCCTACCGCAGACGGGGCGTGCGGTTGTTGAAGCGGTATCCGATGCCGAGCATCAGGAAGTTGGGGTCGCGGAAGTTCTGCAGGCTGTAGCCGATGTGGAGGTAGGTGCTGCGTGTCGCGGCGATCTTGAGCGACACGAGCTGGTAGACGGCCGCCAGGTCGCCGCCCTTGTGCAGGACGTTGGCGCCGATGCCGATGCCGACGGTGAAGAGCGGCATGACGAACTCGGCGCGGGCCGAGAGCCCGAGGCTCAACTGCCGGTCGATGCCGGGCTTGTGGAAGGTGTAGCCGGGGTCCTCCTCGCCCCAGCCGACGATGTAGTCTTCGGTGCGGACGTTGGCGCTGCCGTCGTAGACGCCGTCGGCGGCGAGGCCCGCGCGGAACCGGTAGCCGAAGTTGTACATCGCCGCGAAGCTGATGCCCGCGACGGGGTAGGCCTCGGGCGAGGGGATCAGCCGCCCGTCGAGCCGCACGCCCTTGCGGCGCCACGATCCGAAGAGGGTGAGGTCGTAGCTCATGTGCCGCGGAAAGGGCGGGAGCACGGCCTGCGGCTGCCGGACGGCATCGGCCGGTGTGCCCAGATCGCACGTCAGGCCGACCTTCGTCCCGACGGTGTTGAGCCCGGCGTTGGGGAATTTGGTGTTGCCGTTCGAGAAGTGGGTGAGTGTCGGTCCGACGACGAGCCCCACACGCCGCGAGAGTGCCCAGCGCAGGTAGAAGTCGATGTTGAGGTAGGCGTTCAGGCGCGACCCCGTCATGCCGTTCCAGCTGTTCGTATCGGGATGGTAGGGGTGCCAGCCGAACGAGAGGCCGAAGTTCCACTCGTAATGGAGCGTGAGGCGCGGCGCCAGACGGGCGATGCGCGCCCCCTGGAAGAGGTAGACGGCCACCGGGTCGCCGGTTTCGCTGGGACTGCCGAAGTCGTAGCGGGCGATGCCGATGCCCTGGTAGACGTCGCCGTAGATGCGCGCCGCGGCGGTTTCGGGCCGGTATTGCAGTGCGTAGCGCAGATGCAGCGACTGCGCAAAGTCGATCGGCTGCCCGGAGGCGTTGCGCCCGGCCACAAAGGGATTCGACGGGAAGATGTATTCGGGACGGTACTCGACGCCGAGCCGGTGGATAAACTTTTTGCCCGGCAGGTTGTCCGGTACGCTGCCCGGCCCGTTGCCGGCGGGCTCCTGCGTCGTGACGGATGCGTTTCCGGCGAATGGCTCCGCTCCGACAGCTGTCTGCTCCGTTCCGGCGGCAGTCTGTGCTGCGGCGGGTGCGCCCCCGTTGAGTGGTTCTGCTCCGGCGGACTCCTGCGCTGCGGCGACTGTCCACACCGACGCGGCCAGCAGGGTCAGCATGCCCCGGACCATTCGTCTCCCATACCCGCTTTTCGTGCCCCTCCGTTGCTCCATTGTGTCCGTTTTATGCCCGTTTCGGGGTCGCAAGGTAGGAAATTTTGGGCTGATTCCACGCTGTCGGCCGCAAAAAAACGGGCGGAAGAGCACGCTCCGCCCGTAAATTTGCCTTGTCGTGTGGTGCGACGCGAGAGGTATCCGGTCAGTCGCCGTAGCGGTTGCCGCCGTCTATCGGCGTGATGCGGACGATCCGCCAGCGGCCGTCGATCCGCTGCGCCTTCAGCGGAATCTCGATCTGTCGGGTGTCGGTGCGCCACCAGCGGTAGCGGACCATGTACCAGTCGCCGCCGAGCGGCTCGACCGTCAGCGTGGCGAGGGCATCCTCCGTGGTGTCCTGCGCGCGGAGAAGCGGATTGGCATCCGTGGCTTCCACCTCGCGGTAGAACCATTCGTAGCATTCGGGCGTCAGCATCTCCCGCAGCAGCGTATCGCCCCGACGGCCGCCGCCATGGAGCATGTCGTTCAGGTACTCCGCGTAGCAGGCCCGGATGGCTTCACTGCCGTCGGCTGCCGGTTGTGCCTGTCCGGCCGGAGCCGGTTGCGTCGATGGTGTCGTTTGCGTCGGCGGTGCGGCAGTGCTGCCGAGCAGTGCAAGTAGCAGCGGGAGAGTGGCCAGCAATTTGCGTCTCATCGTGTCGTGATCGGTTAGTCCGGACAAATGTATAAAAAATAATATAAAAAAACAGGATGGTCCGCCTCGTGCGATCCGGATTCGGATTTGCCCGGGCGGCGGGACAAACAAGGAGGAGCCCGGCATTTTGCCGGGCTCCTCTATAAAACGGTCGGAGCGGAAGTCGGGCCCCGCAGATTGGCCGCCCCGCAGGCGATGGCCGGATCGCGCCGATTGGCCGAAGCGCATCAGCTCACCCCCCCCTGCGGTGTCAGTAGCCGAGGATGCGGAGCATCGAACGGTAGGACTGCTCCTTGGCGAACAGGCGCGTGTAGTACTCGTTGTCGGACTTGTCGCGGTCGATGATGACGTGCTTCGGCGCGGGGATCAGGCAGTGCTGGATGCCGCCGAAGCCGCCCAGCGCCTCCTGGTAGGCGCCCGTATGGAAGAAGCCGATGTACTGCGTGTTGCCCTTCTCGAGCTTCGGCAGGAAGATCGCGTTGGTGTGGCACTCCGAGTTGTAGAAGTCCTCGCTGTCGCACGTCAGGCCGCCGAGGAAGACCCGCTGGTACTCCTTGTCCCAGTTGTTGATCGCCAGCATGATGTAGCGCTGGTTGATGCCCCACGTGTCGGGCAGCGTGGTGATGAACGACGAGTCGATCATGTACCAGTTCTCGCGGTCGTTCTGCTGCTTCTGGTTGACGATCGAGTAGAGCGCCGCGCCGCTTTCGCCCACGGTGAACGATCCGAACTCGGTGAAGATGTTGGGCTCCTCGATGCCGTTGCGCTGGCAGATGTTCTTGATCTGGGCGACGATCTCCTCGGTGAGGTACTCGTAGTCGTACTCGAAGTTGAGCGAGTTCTTGATCGGGAAGCCGCCGCCGATGTTCAGGCTGTCGAGCTCCGGGCAGATGGTCTTCAGCTCGCAGTAGACGTTCATGCACTTCGACAGCTCGTTCCAGTAGTAGGCCGTGTCCTTGATGCCGGTGTTGATGAAGAAGTGCAGCATCTTGAGCGAGAATTTCTTGCTGTTCTTGAGCTTGGCCTTGTAGAAGTCGACGATGTCGTTGTAGCGGATGCCCAGGCGCGAGGTGTAGAAGTCGAACTTGGGCTCCTCCTCGCAGGCGATGCGGATGCCGACCTTGCACTTCTTGGTGAAGGCGTCCTCGAAGAGGTCGATCTCCTCCTTGTTGTCCAATACGGGGATCGTGTTGGTGAAGCCCTCGTTGACCAGCTGCGCGATGTTCTCGACATACTGCGGGCGCTTGAAGCCGTTGCAGATGATGTAGCGGTCCTTGTCGATGATGCCGCCGTCGTAGAGCGCGTTGATGATGTGAATGTCATAGGCCGACGAGGTCTCCAGGTGGATGTCGTTCTTCATGGCCTCCTCGAGCACGAACGAGAAGTGGCTCGACTTGGTGCAGTAGCAGTAGTTGTACGACCCCTTGTAATCGACCTTGGCCATCGCCACGTTGAACATGCGCTTGGCCCGGTTGATCTGCTGCGAAATCTTCGGCAGATAGGTGATCTTCAACGGCGTTCCGTACTGCTTGATGAGTTCCATGAGCGGAATGTCGTGGAAATTCAGCTCATTGTCCTCGACCGAAAACTCGTCCTGCGGGAAGTCGAACGACTGTTCGATCAGGTCGATGTACTTGTCTTTCATGGCGCGCTTGCTTGGTGTTTGAACGATCCGGCTTCGCTACTTCGCTTTTTTTCGGACAAAGTAGCTCGTCCGGATTTTTGAAAATTACGGGATGCAAAATAGGCGAATATTTTTCGTTTAACCAATACTTTGCCCGATTATTTTGAATAATGCCCCCGAGATTTTGGTTTTTACCGTGAAAAACGGTATTTTTGGTGCGGATTTTCAAGGAGGATTTCAATCGTGCTGACCGATCTCATCGCTCAATACCTGACGGCCCACAAGCGGCTGGTCGTGCCCCAGCTGGGCGCATTCATCGTCAAGGAGTCGGACCATACCGTGCTCTTCTCGGAGCTGCTGCGGCGCGACGACGGCGTCCTGCGCCAGGTGCTGCGCGACGCGGGCATGGCCGAACTGGAGGCTGCGGGCGAAATCGACCGCTTCGTCTTCGAGGTGCGGCACGCCGTCGAGCACGGCGGCACCTACCGCATGCGGGGCTTCGGCCAGATGGCGCCCGGTCCCAACGGGACGATCGCCTTCCACTACGATCCGCAGCTGGATGTGGCGCCGCAGCCCGCAGCCCCGTCGGCCGCGGAGGAGCCTGCTCACGCGGCTTCGGCGGACGGTGCCCGTGCGCACTCCGACGACGGAAACGGCGGAGAGGAGGGCGGAAAATCCCGGCACCATGCCCCCCTGCGGCCGGACAAGGTGGCCGAAGCCGTGAAGGCGGCCTTTGCCGAGACCCGGATCTCGCCCTCGGCGAAGATGAATCCCGACCCCTCGCTGCGGGGCCTGCGCTACGGCAAGCCCCCCAAGACGACCGACGCCTACACCTACGTCGACGAGCCGCCGCGCCGCCGTGCCGACCGCTTCCTCTGGATTGCGATCATCGCCGCGGCCATTGCCGTGGCGGCCATCGCCTTCGGCTATTACCGCGAGGCGCAGGAGCGGCGCGCCGAGGAGCAGTACCTGCTCGAACTCACCGGCGGGGCCTCCGGCGACGAGGCCTCGGGCGACGAGGCCGCCGAAGGGGACGATGCGACAAACGAATCCAACCACTGACGGAAAATGACGGATATAGCAAGTGTAAAACAACATTTCGGAATCATCGGTACGTCGGAGCTGCTCGACCGGGCGCTCGACGTGGCGCTGCGTGTGGCGCCGACCGATCTGACGGTGCTTGTCACGGGTGAGAGTGGTGTGGGAAAGGAGTTTTTTCCGCAGGTGATCCATGCCTATTCGGCCCGCAAGCACAACAAGTACATCGCCGTGAACTGCGCGGCAATTCCCGAAGGGACGATCGACTCGGAGCTCTTCGGACACGAGAAGGGCTCCTTCACCGGGGCGCTCGAAGCCCGCAAGGGTTACTTCGAGGAGGCCGACGGGGGGACGATCTTCCTGGACGAGGTGGCCGAGCTGCCCCATCCGACGCAGGCGCGCCTGCTGCGCGTGCTGCAGACGGGCGAGTTCCTGCGCGTGGGCTCCTCGAAGGTGCAGAAGACCAACGTGCGCGTCGTCGCCGCCACGAACGTCAACCTGCAGGAGGCGATCGCCGCGGGCCGCTTCCGCGAGGACCTCTACTACCGCCTGGCCACCGTGCCCATCCTGGTGCCGGCCCTGCGCGAGCGTCCGGAGGACATTCCGCTGCTCTTCCGCCGCTTCGCCGCCGACGTGGCCACGCAGTACCGCATGCCGGCCGTGACGCTCGACGACGCGGCGCGGCAGATGCTGATGAACTACTACTGGCGGGGCAACATCCGTCAGCTGAAGAACGTCGCCGAACAGATCTCGGCCATCGAGCAGACGCGCGTCATCACGCCCGAGATTCTGGCCAAATACCTTCCCGAGCAGCATGCCGGTACGCCCGTGGCGGCGGGAGCTCCCGCCGCGGACGAGGGCATGGCCACCGAGCGCGAACTCCTCTACAAGGTGCTCTTCGACATGCGGGCCGACATCAACGACCTGAAACGCATGCTCTCCGAGCTGATGCGCACTGTCGATACGCACCGCGCCGACGCGGCGCCCGACATCCGGGCGCTGCTGCCCACGCGCACGCAGAGTGCCGGAGCGTATGCCCCCGTGCCGCACGGCATCTACCCGCCGTCGGCCTCTGCACCCTGCTCCGCGCCGACCGCTCCGGCGGGCGGGGAGTCCGCTCCGGTCTATGTCGAGAGCGAGGAGGTGACCGACACGCCGCCGCGCGAGAAGACCAAGGCCGACATGCAGCGCGAGCAGATCATCCGCGCGCTGCGCCGCAACAACGGGCGCCGTCGCGAGGCGGCCGCCGAACTGTTCATGTCCGAGCGCACGCTCTACCGCAAGATCAAGGAGCTCGGAATCGAGGATTACTGATACATGAAACGCATGAAACTGAAACTGGCCGTCGTGGCCCTGTGTGCCGCCGTGCTGACGGGCTGCGGCGTCGCCATCAACTATTCGCTCTCGGGCGCGTCGATTCCGCCCGATGCCAAGACCTTCTCGGTGGCCTACTTCCCGAACAACGCCCCGATGGTCTCGCCGATCCTCTCGTCGACGCTCACCGAGTCGCTCGTCGACATCTTTTCGCGCCGCACGCGCCTGACGCAGGTGGAAGAGGGCGGCGACTTCGCCTTCGAGGGCGAAATCGTCAACTACGTCTCGACCACGGCCTCCGTGTCGAGCAGCGAGCAGGCCGTGCTCAACCGCCTGACCATCACCGTGAAGGTGCGCTTCACGAACGCCCTCGACGAGAAGGCCTCCTGGAACAGGACCTTCTCCGCCTTTGCGGACTACGACACCAACATCCTGCTGACCGAGGCCGAGGGTACGCTCATTCCCGAGATCGTCGACCAGCTTGTAACCGACATCTTCCAGGCTTCGGCCTCGAACTGGTAAACCGCCTGCCATGACACGGATCAGGGAACTCTTGACACATCCGGCAGCAGAGCCCGCGCCCGATGCCGCGGAGCTTGCAACGCTCGTGGCCCGCTGGCCGTGGTTCGCCCCCGTGCGCACGCTGCACGCGGCAGCCGGCGGCGGGGCGGATGCGCGGCTGGAGCTGCTGGCGCCGTGGCGGGCCGAAAGCTCGCTGAAGGCCGCGCCGGTGGACCTCCGCGCGCTGGTCTCTCTCTCGTCCGACGACGTGATCGACCGCTTTCTGCGCGAGGAGGACCTGCGCATCGTGGCGGGCGAGGGCGAACCCGAGAGCGAGGTGCTCACCGAGGCGCAGCTCGACGACGAGGACGAGGTGGTGAGCGAGGAGCTGGCCGGGATTTATCTCGCCCAGGGGCTTCGCGACAAAGCCATAGCGATTTATCGCAAATTAAGTTTGCTAAATCCCGAAAAAAGTGTTTACTTTGCCGAGCTTATTGACAAAATAGAAAAAAAACAATAATCAAAATTCAACGATATGTTATACACGATTTGCATTGCGCTGATACTCGTGGCCAGTGTGCTGGTCATTCTTGCCGTATTGGTGCAGAACCCCAAGAGCGGCATGGCCGCCAACTTCGGTGCATCGAATCAGGTGATGGGCGTGCGTGAGACGACCAACATGCTGGAGAAGTTCACGTGGGCCATGGCCATCGCCATCTTTGTCCTGAGTCTGATTGCCACGCTTGCCATGGACAAGAGTCTGGTGGCTACGAGCAATACGGAGATCATGAAGGACGCCGAGACGCTGCAGGAGCGCGTGATCGAGTCCGAGGCACCCGCCGCCATGCCGCAGGCCGAGATTCCGGCAGCCGATGCCGCTGATGCCGCCGAGCCCGCGCAGGAGCAGCCCGCCGAATAATCCCGGGGCCGGGGGCCGAACGAATCAAGAGGTTGGAACCCGGGGCCGAAACCAGGGCAGCCGCTTGGAACCGAAACAAGGAGCCGGAGCCGGGAGGCCTGAATAGACCCGAGGACGAAAGAAGAGTCTGGAGTTTGCCGTACAGACCGTTCCGCGAACCCGACGACGCGATAAGCGAAATTCCGGGCCCTGCAATCGGTGAAAGAACGACGACCGTTTTGTCCTGCCGATATGGGTGGCAGCCGAAACCTCCGCCCGAAAATTCAACTCCACCGTATGACCGCGATTTTTTTCGCGGTCTTTTTTTGTACCTGTTCCTGGCCGTTCCTATTTTCAGCCCCGCCACGTAATTCCACCGGCGCAATCCACCACAGCAAACCTCTGCGCCGATTTCGCGGCGCAAACCTCTGCGTTAATCTTTGCTCCGATACCCCGCACCGACTCCGAGGCGTCCGCCGGTCGGAGGCCGTTCCCGGTTTCGGGCGGATGCGGCGAGGGGCGGAAAAGCGCTACCTTTTCCGCCCCTCGCTGCGTTGCCTGTCGGGGGGTGAATCGCCCGCATCCTGCACGCTCCCCGGCCGTGGATTATTCGGCCACCTCCTTGTCCGTCCGCTTGCGGGAGTTGATCGTCAGATAGCGTTGCAGGGTTTGCTGCAGCCGCTGGGGGTCGATGTTCTGCCGGATGCTTCCGCCCTGGGCGATGGCGATATGGCCCGTCTCCTCGGAGACGACGATGATGATGGCATCCGAAATCTCGCTCATGCCGATGGCGGCGCGGTGGCGCGTGCCGAACGACTTGGGCACGTCGCTCTGCGTTACGGGCAGGATGCACTTCGCCGCCACAACCCGGTCGCCCTCGATGAGCACGGCGCCGTCGTGCAGCGGGGCATTCTTGAAAAAGATGTTCTTGAGCAGCGCCGTCGAGATTTTGGCATCGAGCGCAATGCCGCCCTCGGCGATCAGCCTCAGGTCGCTCTCCTGGCCGATGACGATCAGCGCCCCGGTCTTCGTCTCGGCCATCTCGCGGCAGGCCGTGACGATCGGCACGATGTTGGTCTGCACCTTGTCGTCGCCTGTGGAGAAGATGCGCGAGATGAAGTTGAAATGCTTTTGCCGCATGCCGATCATCTGGAGAAAGCGGCGCAGCTCGGGCTGAAAGACGATGATCAGCGCGATGGTTCCCACCGAGATCAGTTGTCCGAGGATGGTCGAGAGCAACTCCATGTTGAGGGCGCGCACGACGACCCACAGCAGGTAGATGGCGATGATTCCCGAGAGGATATAGGGTGCGTTCGTGCCTTTGGTCATGCGGTAGATCCAGTACATGATCGCGGCCACGAGGAGGATGTCGATGAAGTCGATGAAGGTGAACGGTACGAAACCCATGTCTTGTCCTGCAAAAAAATTCTACGTGCAAATGTATAAAAAAATACCGATTCCGCGGGGATGCGGAACCGGTATTTTCTTGTGACGTCCTTTCCGGGGCAGCGGCGGGATTGGCGCCGTGTCGGGGTCGGAGGCTGTTTGTCGCTTTTCTTTCGGGGCAACGGGCATTTTCAGGGGCTACTCGGGCTCCTTCGTGGCCTCTCTTTCTGTCCCTTCTTCACGGCCTCCGGATCGTTTCTCCACGGCCTTTCCGGGCCTTCCCTTCCGGTCTCCGCGGCTCTCCTTCATGTCATGGCCTCCGGAGCGTTTCTCCACGGCCTCCAGGGCCTTTTCCCTGCAACCTTCCCGCGGATTTCGTCCCGCCCCCTCGGTTCGGCCCCCGGCGGAGGCTATTTCTTCTCGGCCTTCTTGTCGGCGGCGTAGAGCTCGTTGACCTTCTCCAGTACGAGCGGCGTGATGTCGAGCGTCGAGTCGGCGTCGATCAGCGCCGAGGCGTTGATGATGAGCCGGTAGCGCTTTTCGGTCTGGCCGTTGATGGCCTGCACGGCGCGGTGCAGCAGGTCCTGTGCGCGGTTCGTGAAGACGAAGTTCTCCTCATCGAGCGCCTGGGCCTCCTTCTGGGCCGAGCTCTGGTAGGCGGCTATGCGCTTCTCGATGCTCTGCTGCTGGTTCTGGGCGTCGATCGTCGTGATGAGTCCCTTCTGGTACTTCTCCTGCAGGGCGGCAGCCTCGGCCTGGAGGTTCTTCTCCTTCTGGGCCCAGCTCTTCTGTGCCTTCTGCGTCTTCTCCTGCAGGGCGGCGCCTTCGTTCTTGTAGAGGTCGCTCTGGGCCAGCACGGCCTCGACCTGGATGTAGGCGATGTCATTCGTGATGGCCTCCTGCGCCTTCTCCTCGGCGATGACCTCGACGGGCTGCTCGGCCGGCTTCGATTCGCAGGCCGTCAGCGCCACGGCTGCGGCGAGGGCCATAAAAAGCGTTTTTTTCATGATCGGATATGCGTTATTAGTTAAATAATCCGTTTCGGAGTCACAAAGGTAAAAAAAATTCTTTATTTTTGCTTGGTTCGATGCAAAATTATCGGGCTGCGCAGCCGCCTGCCCGGCCTGCCCGGAGTACGCTCCGGAAGAGCCGCCGCGGCGTGTGCGCACACCCCCTTTAACGGATTGACCGCCATGTACGAATATATTTCCGGCCGCGTGGCCGAAGTGGCCCCGACCTATGCCGTCATTGATGCCGGCGGGGTGGGGTACTGTCTGAACATCTCGCTCGAGACCTTCTCGGCCATCGAGCACGCCGCCGAGGCGAAGCTCTACGTGCACTTCGTCGTGCGCGAGGACGCCCAGCTGCTCTACGGATTCGCCACGAAGATCGAGCGGGAGCTCTTCCGCCTGCTGTTGAGCGTCTCGGGCGTGGGCGGCAACACGGCCCGCATGATCCTCTCGACCTACTCGCCGCACGAGCTGCAGGGAATCATCTCGACGGGCAATGCCGTGCTGCTGAAGAATGTCAAGGGACTCGGCCTGAAGACCGCGCAGAAGATCATCGTCGAGTTGAGCGGCAAGCTCACGACGCTGGCCGTGCAGACCGACATTGCGGGCATGCCGGCGGCTCCCTCCGCCGAGACGGCCGACGAGGCCCTCGCGGCGCTCGTGATGCTGGGCTTCGCCCGCACGGCCGCGGAGAAGGTGCTGCGTACGGTGCTGCGCGAGGCGCCGGGGGCCTCGGTCGAGGAAATTGTCCGAATGGCTCTGAAAAGATTATGAAACGTCCTTTTTGCCCGAACGGACGCCGCTGCGTTTGGCCGGGTCGAATATTTGCCTTATCTTCGCGGCCGCACCGGTTGCGGTGAGTGTGACGATTATGGAGGATATACCTTTCGGATTCATTGTTATCCTGTTCGGTTTTTTCGTCGGGGCCCTGGCTCTGACCATCGCCTTTTTTGTGCTGAAACAGAAGCGGCTGCAGCGGCTCAAGGACCCTCGCAAGGACCATTTCCGTCCCCGGGGATAGCCTGCCTCACCTCGTTTTTCCCTCTTTTTTTGCGCATGACGGACAATTCCGTGGCGTTTTTTCGCGTTGCATGCGGTGGAATCGGATTGTTTTTGTAAATTTGCACGATTTCGTACCGATGAAAAAGATATTCCGGATATTGTTGCCTGCATTCGGGCTCTGCGCAGCGCTGCTTTGCGGCTGCTCGAACGAGGAGGACGTGCTGCCCACGCAGCGCGACCGGATCGTCAGCTTCCTGGAGGGCTCGCACCAGCCGCCGCTCGTCCCCGAGGAGGAGGTCGAGCCCGGCTCCGACGCGTTGTACTATACGACGCTGGGCAATACGGTCTACCGCTACATCCGCGACGTTTACGATCCGGAGCGGGTGAACCGCACGGAGGTTACGCGCTCGTCGACCGTGACGATCACTTTCCGCCTCTACGTCTTCACCTATGCGACGATCCCCGACACGCGGCTTCCCGAGTACACGAACGATCCCGAACTGGCGTCCGCCTATGTCGCCGCGGGGCTCAACGTGGAGTACTGGTCGTTCGAGCCGCTGCGTCTCAACCTGCGCAGCGCCGACATACTAAACGGGCTCCGTCTTGCGTTAGTGGGTTGTCGGCAGGGGGACCGCGTGGAGGCCTACATGACCTACAACATGGCCTTCGGTGACACGAATTTCAGCTTCATCCCCCGCGAAAGCCCCATTTGCATCACCTTTACGGTGGAGAGCGTGGAGTGAGCCCGAAGGATGGCGGACGAATGGATAAATTGAAAAAGGAAAAGACGAAAATATGAAGTTCTGTACACGCATGCTGTGCCTTCCGGCCCTTGTGATGCTGCTGGCCGCCTCCTGTGCCAAGGAGGCGAGCGAATCCTACGACAAGTTCGAGACCCTGGCGCTCGGGGCCTGGATGGAGAAGTATCACCCCGAGCTGGTGAACAACCTCCAGGAGGACGGCGGCTACTACGTCGATGTGCTCGATGCCGGTGACATGGAGGCCAAACCGATCAACGATACGATCTGCTGGGTGAAGTTCGACTTCTCGGGCCGCGATCTGGCGGGCAACATCATCCTCACGCGCCGCGCGACGGATGCCAAGCTGGCCGGGTCGTACACCAAATATACGCACTACGTTCCCTACTACCGCTATTGCGGCGAGTTCAACACGAGCATGATCGAGGGCTCGCACCTGGCCATGCGCAACACGCTGCACCTCGATCCGGCCTATGCCGCGGCCCGCGGGCTCGATGCGGAGCTGCAGCTCCGCCCCGGGTCGAAGGTCACCCTTTACCTGCCTTCGCGCGTCGTGGGCGGTGTTTCGGGTACGGGCGGCTATGAGGGGCAGACCGACTACACGCTCTCCTCGGGCAAGCCCTTCATCATCACGATGGAGATCTGCGAGACGATCAAGAACCCGCTCGAGGCCGAGGGCACGCAGGTCGACGACTTCTGCAAGCTGGCCGCCAACGGCGGGCTGCGCATCTACAGCAACGATGAGGAGGATGCAGAGTCGGTGCCGATGCCTGCGGATCCCGACGACGAGCTCCATCCCTACCACGTCGCCGAGCGCTGGGTGAGCGTCAACGACACCATTCCGCAGGTCTATGTCAACCTGCGCTACAACCCGGCCACGGACCGCATCACCTATCCGAATCCGTACAGCTCGCCCTATGAGCCCTACAATGCCTTCGAGGCCACGCAGGAGAAGGTCCGCAAGGCGCTCGTCGAGCGCTTCCATCCCGACGAGGAGTCGCCCTACGGCGGTGTCGAGTCGCTGACCGACTCGGTGAAGCTCGACGGGACGGCCAAGGTGTGGTATGTCGAGCGGCTGCTCGACGGCTTCATCGTCGACACGAACATCGACGAGGTGAAGGAGATCATCTACGGCGATGTCGCCAAGAAGGGCTCCGTCGAGGAGTATACGCCCAACGACAACAAGCGGCCCGGCGCCTGGTACTACTCGATTCCGAACCTGCGCTATGGCCAGTGGGCCGCCGTCATCACCACGTCGACCTACGGTTACGGCGCCACGGGCGTGAGCGGAACGACGAGCTCTTCGTCGTCGAGTTCGTCGTCGAGCAACTACTACTATGACTACCTGAACTACTACAACTACTACAACAACTACTACGGCAACAGCTACTACAACAGCTATTACAACAACTACTACTACAACTACTACAACAGTTACTACTACAACAACTATTACTACGGCGATTCGAGCTCGACGACCACGACGACCACGACGACGATCACGACCGAGGTGCCGCCCTATACGCCGGTGCTCTACGAATTCTATATCGAGCCGCAGGACGACTGATCCATCCGGCAAGACGATCCGACGGACCGCATTCTTCTGTGAGAGAGTGCGGTCCGTTTCTTTTCGGGACTGTTACGTTTTTATGACACTTTTTCAGGCAGAAATTTTGCAGTTCCATAAAAAAGTATTAATTTAGTGATGCAGAACTATCAACCAAAAACTCAACGGATATGATTATCACATTTAACGAGTTGCGCCGTATCAAGGACAGACTGCCGAGCGGCAGTTCGCAGCGCATTGCAGATGAATTGGGAATTGACGTAGAGGCTGTCCGCAACTATTTCGGGGGCAAGCACGAGGCGAAGGAGTGTGTGGGTGTTCATTTTGAACCCGGGCCGGACGGCGGTGTGGTCACGTTGGACGACACGACGATTCTCGACGTTGCAATGCGTATCCTCGGCGAACAGAACCGATAATAAATAATGTAGTCCGGACCTCCGGATACGGGCCTGCGGCAGCGCAGGCCTTTTTTTGTGCCGCTGCCCGGCGTGCCACCGGCCGGAGTTTTTCTCCTTCTGCTGCCGCCCCTCCTTTTCGCCGCCGGTACACCCGCGTCGCCGACCGGCCCCCGTGCCAACGGCCGGTGCTCCTCCTCCGCCCGCTCCTCCTCCGCCCGCACCTCCTCCGCCGTTCCGCTGACCCGCCCCGTGCCAGCGGCCGGTGCATCTCCTCCTCCGCCCGCACCTCTTCCGCGCCGCCGGATGGCCCTCTTTCTGCCAAAATGCCCGGTCGCGAAATGCCAATCTGCCGTGCCGCGCCGCGATCCTGCCATTCTGCTGACAATTTGGCAGAGATCGCCGATTGGTACGACCTTTGTTTGTTTTAGGGCGTCGCCGGTCAGGGAGCCGGCGGGAAAAATGAAAACAAACAATTAAAAACAAATAGCACTATGGCAAAGATTATTGGTATCGACTTAGGAACTACGAACTCCTGCGTGGCAGTGATGGAGGGCAACGAGCCCGTAGTGATCCCCAACTCCGAGGGACACCGCACGACCCCTTCGGTCGTGGCATTCACGAACGACGGCGAACGCAAGGTCGGTGATCCGGCCAAGCGGCAGGCCATCACGAACCCCAAGCGCACGGTCTTCTCGATCAAGCGTTTCATGGGTGAGCGTTACGATCAGGTAACCGCCGACATCGCCCGTGCACCGTATCAGATCGTCCGGGGCGACAACAACACCCCGCGTGTGGACATCGACGGACGTCAGTACACGCCGCAGGAGATCTCGGCCATCATTCTCCAGAAGATGAAGAAGACCGCCGAGGACTATCTGGGTCAGGAG
>OHVZ01000490.1_pt1 | contig 17938 bp, 5 predicted proteins | sample 1579561 | NCBI WGS metagenome assembly OHVZ01 (sample SAMEA3882547, study PRJEB24775) | human gut metagenome | biome: human-associated habitat; feature: intestine environment; material: feces | place: Netherlands | collected 2009/2010
CCCCGGCATTCCTGTATAGCAATGTTCCGCTACTATTGTCCCATGTCTGTCCAGCCGCCCTCAGCTTTGACGGTTACTTGAGATGGCGGCCTTTTATATGCGGTTACGTTTTACGCTTACTGAGGGGCGGTCCATCGGACCGCCCCTCCTTGCTGTGCCGTATTCGGCTTTAGTCCGCGTTCTTGAGGTACCGCGCCATCATCGCGGCGACCTGCGCGCGTTGGGCATCTGCGCTCGGCGCGACACAGTTATTGCCGACGCCGTTCATAATGCCGTTCTGCGTCGCCCAAAGAAGCGCATCCTGCGCGTAAGCGCTGACTGCTCCCGCGTCCGCAAAGCGCAGCGTACCGCTAATCGCAGGTGAACCATAGAAGCGATAAAGCAGCGTCGCAAGCTGCTCGCGCGTCACGCTCGCCTCGGGGTTCGTGCCATCTGTGATGCCCTTGCTCTTGGCCCACTCGGTACCAACCTCGTACCACTTCTGGCCATTCTTGGGTGTGGTATCAATGCCCGCAAGTCTTGCCAGCACAGTATTCACCATGCCACGGGTCATGGGCTGACTGACACCAAAGAGATTATTCCCGACGCCATTGAATATATCACGGGAAGCGACGAAGTTGACCTCATCTCGACTCCAATGATTACGGGTGTCAATGAAATCCTTGGAGTTATCAATAATCTTCACCACCGTATTGCCGTCTACAGTCAATTGAACGCCGTCTTCGGTGGGCTTGGAATTCTTGACGATCTCCTCGGTGCCGTCCTCGTGGACGATGACCGCAACCGTGCCGGAGTTCACGTTGGAAACCGGGATCTCGATCTTCGTCTCACCTGCGTTCTTCGGCAGCTCGACCTTGACGGTCGGGGCGGAATTGCTGTCCTTGCCCGCCTTGACCTCGGTGGGCACCTTGACCGCCTCGCTAGACTTCTTCGCGTCCTCGACCGCCTTGTTGCTGATCTTGGCCTCCGCCTCGGTCTTGCCGTCCTTGTCGGTCTTGACCGTGCCGGTCGTGCCGTCGGCGGTCTTGCTCTCGGTCACGGAGCTGCCGTCCTTCTTGGTCGTGGTCTTGCTGGTCGAACCGTCCTTACCGGTGGTAGTCTCGACCACTGTGCCGTCGGGTTTTGTTTCGGTTTTGGTGGTAGATTCATCAGGGTTGATGGTCGTTTCAGTCTTGGTTGTGCTACCAGCAGAAGAACTGCCACCGCCAGCGCCACCAGTACCGCCTCCGCCATTCACCAGCTTAGGAATAATTTCAGTTTTATACTCATCACATATAGCGCAGGTGTAGAGCATTTCACCGTTTTCTCCATAGGTAGGTTGCTTTAAAATTTTGCCACTATCCCAATCATGACCCTTGGCAGAAACCACTTTCTGTGCAACGAGAACTTCGTTGCAGACGGAGCAGTGCTTGCCTTCCGTCTTGCCTGGCTTCGTGCAAGTCGCCTCGACCACCGGATCAACCACTTCCGTGTGACCCTTCGCGGGAACAGTTTCCTGCGCGGTAATCACCTCACCGCAGACGGAGCAGTGCTTGCCTTCGGTCTTGCCGGGTGCAGTGCAGGTAGCCTCGACTGCCAAGTCGACGACCTCGGTGTGGCCCTTGGCGGGAACCTCGGTCTGTGCAACGATCACTTCGTTGCAGACAGAGCAATGCTTGCCCTCGGTCTTGCCGGGCGTCGTACAGGTCGCCTCAATTGCCTCGTCAATGACCTCGGTGTGTCCCTTGGCGGGGATCACTTCTTGGGCAACAAGTACAGTATTGCAGACGGAGCAATGCTTACCCTCGGTCTTGCCGGGCTCGGTGCAGGTAGGTGCAACTGCCGTATCAATGACCTCGGTATGTCCCTTGGCGGGAATCACTTCCTGTGCCTTAATGACCGCGTTGCAGACAGAGCAGTGCTTGCCTTCGGTCAGGCCAGTCTTGGTGCAGGTTGCCTCAACAGCCGTGTCAACGACTTCGGTATGGCCCGTCGCAGGGATCTCTTCCATACCGGAGAGAATCGCCTCACAAACGGAGCACTTCGTGCCGGCTTTATGGCCAGCCTCGGTGCAGGTAGCGGGCTGTTCCGCAACTTCAACCGGAGTATGTCCAGTCGCGTCGATTGCTTCGGTCTTGGTTGCATTGCAAACTGTGCAGGTGTAGGTCTTGACGCCAACATTCTCACAGGTAGGAGAGGTCGTGATCTCGCCCTCATTCCAGCTGTGGCCCTTTGCAGGAATGGATTTACCCGGCTTTTGTACTTTATCACAAACCTTGCAATAGGTATCGCCGGTGTAGCCTTCCTCAGTGCAGGTAGGCTCACGGCTACCACGAACCTCGGTCAGCGAGTGGTTATCCTTCCAGCTGGCTTTGAGGGTCAGGTCGGAGAAGGCGAGGAGCATTTCATTGTCCCATTTCTCGTCATGAAGCTCATACGTCTTGAAAGTATCGTAGCCAACAGTTCCGGTGATGAGCCAACCGGCGAAGTCATAGCCTTCGCGAGTAAAGCCACATTCGGGAAGCGTGTAATACTCGCCGGACCCGCCGTTGACGATTTTTACCGAATCCATCGTGCCGATGCCGCCGTTGGCGTCAAAGGTGATGACCGGGTCCTGAGTCCACTGGGCATAAAGGGCGGTATTCTCGCTGAATTTCACGGGCGCCTTGTCGGCATAGGCCGCGCCAGTACCGTCTGCCGCAGTGTTCCAGCCGGTGAAGGTGTAGCCTTCGCGGGTAAAGGTGTTCTTTGGCAGATCAAAACTCGTATTGGGCTTACCTGTCCAGGTAGGCATCGTTCCTTCGCCGCCGTTGGCGTCAAAGTCAACAGTGATGTTCGCAGCACCGCCCCATACGCCATCCAGATAGGGAATGGTCGTACCCGCGCTGGCATTTGCCGTCTCGGTGTAGGTGCCGTCTGCGTTGTGTAGCTTCGCGGCGGTGATGGGGATGGTCACCGCATTATTGCCATTTGCATTATATTGATAGGTTGCGGTTTCCTTACCAAGTATGCTCTGCTGCACATATTTGCCGGTTCCGTTGCTGCTGCAAATGTCAGCGCCGCCATTGGTGGTGTAGATGGCGCCAATAGCCGTTACGCTGCCGTTCACATCCATCTTCGCATCAACCAAGTCGTTATCGGAGCGGTTGTATGCCTTACCCGGCGCATAGGCCACGGACTTAAACTTGCAGGGACCCCAGACAAAGTTGTCGGAGTTCCACTCATCGCTGTCATAGAAATAGATATTCTTTTCGTTTGCAACTGTCAGGCCAGCGCCCTCGGCAATGTTGACCTCAACGCCCGCCAGCAGAGCTGCCGTCTGATTGATCGTCACATTTCCGGACTGGATATTGATGGTAATGTTGTTGGTGATAGGCAATACGTAGCTTGCAGAGTTGACATCCATGCCTGCAAGCGTCAGCGACAACGTGTTCAATGCCGCTTCGCCGTTTACTGTGAATACAAGACGATCCGTCTTTTCATCGTAATCCTTAGTAAAGCTACCGGATTCCACTTTGAACATACCGGTGTCGCCAATGAAATTAATAGCAGTAGTATATGTGCTCTTCATTGCATAAACGCCGCTATAAACCTGTTCATTGGCGCCGGCATTCAACGTCAAGGGAACTTCGATGTTTTGTACGAAGTACTGCGAAAATGGGAACACCCCATGGCCCATGCTGGAAGATGCGCTGCCGCCGCGGAAGTCTGCAATCTGATAGAATTCGTACACCGTAGCGCCAGATTCCGCCAAAACAGAGCCGCTGCCGGAGATAAAGCCCCATGCATAGAGATTACCGCCGTTCTTGACCGTGATGGAGCTGTTGTCAGCCATTTTGATATAGCCGTAATCACCCACAGGACGTCCCTGCTGGCTGCCGGCAGCGGCAAAATATCTGCCGCCCAAGCTAATCGCGCCATTGACTGTAATGGAGCTTCCTTCGCTCATCGTCAGCGTTCGGAACGGCTTCGAAGCTGGGGCTGTGCGAATTGCCGCAGGAGCATCCGTATACAGCGTTCCCGCCTCATCAAACGGAATCAACAGTGTAATTCCAATCGGAATGGTATAGCTGCCGCCGATAGAACCATCGGTCGCCAAGGTAATCTTGGACTGACCGTTTGTCTGTGCATAGGCAACCGCTTCATTCAGGTCTGCAAACCGCTGACCGCCAGTCTCAAAAAGCGCCAGAGACTTGCTCACAAACTTCGCCGTAACGGTGCAGTCACTTTCGATATTCAGGGCGGTGGTTGCCGCAGTCGCGATGCATTTGCCTGTGGTCAGGTTATACCAGCCCAAGAACTGATAACCATCCGCCGGAGTCGCCGCCACCTGATAGGCGGTCATGGAGCTTTGCGTGTTGCTATATTCCTCGGTAATGAGTTTTTCGTCTACTGTATAAGTACCGTTTTCAGCAGGCACGAATGTCGCAGTTGCATTGACATCGCTTACCAGAACCACGTTGGTAAGGGTGATCTTCGTAGCAGCACTGGTGCTGCCAGACTTGATGTATACTTTAACTTCCTCGTCGGGTGCCAGTTCCTTGGTGAATCTGGCACCTGAAGAAACCTCTTTACCATCCACCTGAATCGCTCCACTGTTCTGCTCAATAGAGTAGTCAAAGGAAAGGGTTGCTGTTGTCGACTTCTTATTGGCAATTGTCAGCGTAGAGTCATAGTTTGTACCGTCGCATCCGCCCGTGCTGGTAGCTGCGCCGGTAATGCTCGTAGCATTGGCCGACCAGGCATCATCTGCGCCGCCCGTAAAACTCAGTCCAATGTTCTCGTCGGCTAAGCCTGTCACAGTTCCACTGGTTGCTGCAAACGCTGTCATGGTCACATTTGGAAGCAGTGCCATGACCATGCACATGCAGAGCACAAGCGAAAGAAATCGCTTCCATGTGCTTTTCATTTCTTTATTACCTTCTTTCGTTGATGATTTCTGGCGTTTATTTCTATGTAAATGCTGAGTCCCGCCGCAAATGCGATGGCTGCCCAGACATGAGAAAGGTGGAATAGCATCCCCGTAGAGGACGTTCGGAAGAATTCATCAATGAAGCGGAACGCTCCGTAGGATGCCATATATAACGGGTAAATGCTGCCGGGATTCTTGCTCTTTTTCACTCTTGGGATGAGCAGAATCAGCATCACAATGTAATAGAGAATCTCAAGTTCCCTTGTGGGAAAGTGATAATGCGTTCCTGGTATAACTAAGCCAGCGCAGCAGCCAGAGACGATGCAGTTGATTCGAGCACACATCACTGTGAAGATCATGCAAATCGTAAAAATATCAAAAACGGCTTTGATATTGCGTTTTGAAACCTTTGCGCTGATGAAATAAAGCACTGGCATAAAGAACACTCCGCCGAATAAGCTCATGTTGCCAGCATCTCCGGTTTCCAGAAATGCAAATGCTTTTACACTCAAAACACCACATACCGTATGCAGCACCGAGAATGCTATCACGGCGTACCATTTCATTTGGAGTTGCCGCCGCATCCTGTACAGCCAAAATATGTTAAAGATCGTTCCAAGCAAGAGAAGAGCACTCAGGGAATAATCTTTCGTCCATGACATGGATAATTCAGCCAGTCGTGTACCCCTCAATTTGCATCACCCCCCTTCACATCTTCTTTAGTCCTCAGGCTATATGTCGTTTTTTTACTTCTCTCAGCATTGCTGCAGCTACACCAGTGCTGGGAGAAACGGGAAAACCGCATGGGGCAGGGCGCTTGTCCCTGCCCCATGCGTGGGACAATCAATCAGAGTTTTTCAATTTCCCAAACTAATCCTTATTCGGCAGAAGTCTCCGCTGCAGCAGGAGTCTCAGTGGGCTCAGCAGCAGATACGCTGGCAGTGCCGGTCTTGGAATACTTGGTAAAGTCAATGTGCATAACCACAACAACCGTTTCCGTTGCCTGGAAGCCCATAGAACTATCCAAATCAATTGTCACAGTCACAGGAACAGCATAGTAGTAATCTTTATAAGTGCCTTCTTGAGCAACCTTAAACTGGCTGGGTTTCATCGCACCAACACTGCCTTCATCACTGCCGGTCATAGCGATCACACCAGCCATGAAGGCTTTCCATGCATTGCCCGTATTGCTGGGAGTAAAGGTCATGTCAAAGTTAGCCGTAGTTCCATTCTGGGCAGTAACCTTAGCGGTCATCTTGCTCAGAACCTTGTTTACAACATTAGCGTTGCTGTTAACCGTATTCAATACGGAATTCACATCACTGGCATTACTACCCAACACGCCGTCCAAGGAATCGATGCTATTCATGATACCCAGCAAGGCGCTAACGGTGACACCGTCGCCATCAAATGCTTTCTGAGCGTCTTCACCGCTTCCAATCTTATCCACGCCTGCCTGCATCAGTTTGCCCGGCATTTCCATCGTGACCACAATGGCCTTGCTCTCATTAACGGTAATACCATAACGGCTGTTGATGGCGTCGCTATCCAGCATCTCCATCTGCAGGTGGTCAGCCAGCGTTCCGGCAAGACTCTTCACCTTAGCAACATCCTCGCCCTCGAGCTGAACAGCAATCGTGAATGCATAGGTATTGTCGCCGGTCACTTTGGCGTTGACAGTCTTATAGGTATAAACACCGTTTTCTTCTGTCATGTGATTGAGCGTATAAAAGAAACCGTCAGCCACAGAGAACAGGGCGTTCTTCAGTGCGGTGTTCTGGAAAGTACCCTTGTTGTAAACATCCTGACCATCCGCAGTCAGCACATAGCGGCCAAAGTTTTCATCCAAAGCGTTCTTCACGTTGGTAGCAAGACCGGTGAGGAAATCATCACCAAAAGCTGCCGCGCCGGACTGAATTGCATCCACATTCAGTTTCAGCGTGTATGCAGTACCCTCCCGTTTCGCGGTAACCAGCACTGCGCCGTCATTTCCCTTGATTCCTGCTAGCTTTGCAGCCAAAGCATCCCAAGCCTTTTCGGTTGCCTTGACTTCCGGCTGCTTATCGCCACAATTGCTGCACACGCCATTATTATAATTATGGCCCTTGGCGGGGATGTCTTCAGTGTAAGTCGCGCCGCAGGAGCAGGTGAAGGTCTTGACTCCAGCCTCTGTACAGGTCGCTTCCTTCGTCACGACGCCTGCATTCCAGGTGTGGGTGTGCTGCGCCGGAGGCGTATAGCTGCCACCGGAGGAACCACCGGAGCTTGCGGACTCCTTGTTCACGGTGGTGGAAGTTCCGGGCTTGACAGTGGTTTCCTTACCCTTGGCGTCAGTCACAGTGATCTCGCTTCTGCCCGTGTTTTTGACTTCGGTGTTCTTAGTCTCAACGGTCACGTCGGTGTCAGACGCAACACTTTTCACCGTGCCGGAGCCGGTAACGGCAGCGCCCGGTGCACTGTTGGCAACATTGTCGATGGTCGTTCCGCTGCCTGCGGCCACAACTGCGCCGGAAGCGCTCTCCGTCAGAGCGATATTTTTAATGTGCGAACCGTTTTTCGTCTCGACCTTGCTGCCCACGCCGCTGATCGTCACGTCATCTGCCGTGGCGTTGTCCAGAATGACGGTGGAGTGATTGCCGGTGATCGCAATGCTGCCGATGTTTTTGCTGCCGCTGACGATCACGACGATATTGTCGGTGGGGATAAGCAGGCGGCCGATGGTTCCGCTGACGGTCACGTCATCGGCTACCACAAGAACCAGTCCGCCGCTGGCGCTGACTGCCGCACCGGCCTTGTCCGCATAGGTCTGGATGGCACGGTCAAGAATGGTAACGGTATCGGCACGGGTGATGTTGTCCTGCGGCGCAAGACGGTCGGCGGTCACGCCGCCAACGATACCGGCCTCAATGAGTGCGGCAAGATAGCCCTGCGCATAGGGGGAGACCTGCGCGACGTCGGCATACTTGGAGAGGTCAGGGCGGCTCAGCGGCTCGATCCCAAGCGCTCTGGCCAGCATGACCATGGCCCGTTCACGGGTAATGGACGCATTCGGCGTCACGGTGCCATCGCCGTTTCCTTTCAGAATGCCAGCGGCGGCGCAGCGGTTGATGGCGTCATAATACCAGGCGTCCGCCGGGTTATCAATGAAGCCTGCGTCCTTTGCAGCGGGCAGCTTCAGGAGTCTTGCCAGAATGGTGGCGAGCTGTGCACAGGTAAGCTGACCGTCCGGGTCAAACTTGCCGTTGCTGCCCTGGATAATGCCGTAGCCGCTCCAGCGTTCGATGGAGGCCTCGGCCCAGTGTCCCGCGGTGTCGCCGTAGGTAGGCTCCGCCGCGCTTGCGCCTACCGTGAACAGACTGACTGCCATGGCAAACGCAAGAATGAGAGATAATGCTTTGCGTTTCATTTTGATCCTCCTGTGAGAGATTTATATATTCTGCAGCTCCCTGCAGGTGGGCACTTATTTCACCGGCTCTGCCGGAGATTCACTTAGAATCGCTGTGCATTGGCTCAATGGTCTGCCCGCGCAGATTGGACAGCCGCAGCGCTGCTTTCCCGTGCGGCTGTTGACGACCGCCCGCCACGCATGACCCTTATCGCAGAGCCACCAGACCTTGCGGCGGCTGCCGGGCGTCACCTGCTGCGGTGTAAGGCTGCCGTTGCGCGTCGGGTGCCATTGCGAGGCAACGACCGGCTCTATCGTCGCGAGGTCGTTGAAGCCGGGCAGAATCTTGTGGTTGGAGCAATACGGACAATCGCTTCCACTCCGCACGCGGTGAGCTATAACAGCCAGATAGGAATGTCCCTTTTCGCAGCGCCACCACACGCGGCGGTTGGAGCCGGCAGTCACCAGCTCCGGCGTCAGAGTGCCGTTTTTCGCAGCGTCCCATTGCGCGGCAAGCTGCGGATATTGGGAAGCAAAGTCATTTTCGCCCTGTATGACCTTTTACCCTGCGCAGAATGGGGAGCCTGTTCCACCACCCGCGCGGGATGAGATGGCGGCACGGTAGCTGTGCCCCTTGGGACAGCGCCACCAGGCCTTTCTCACCGTTCCCGGGGCGACCAGCGTCGGCAATAGAGGAGCGTTCTTCTCGGTATCCCATTCGGCAACAAGTGCGGGATACCTTGCCGCGAGGGAGTTTTCGTCCGGCAGAACAACACGTCCCGCGCAGACGGGACAGCCGGTGCCCAGCACACGGCTCTTGACGACCGAATCGTAGGAATGTCCCGCAGGGCACCGCCACCAGACCTTTTGATGGCTGCCGATGGTCAGATCAGCAAATTTCAGCGGGGCGTTTTTCTCCGCGTCCCACTCGGCTTCAAGCGAGGGGACTTGCACCGCCAACGAGTTTTCAGGCCCTTTCCTGCGTCCGGCGCAATACGGACAGCCGCTGTTCTCCGAACGGGAATAGACTTTTGCCTGCCAGCTGTGCCCTTTATTGCATTTCCACCACACCTTTTGGCGGCTGCCGTAAGACACATCTTCAGGCGTAAGCGGCGCATTGCGTTCACTGTCCCACTGAGCCAGGAGCGCCCTATGATTGCGCATCACGCAGAAATCATAGAACGATGTGCTAATCAGAGCTCACCCCCTGTTCCAAAGCTCCCAGCCAGACCTTTCGGTGTTTAAGCAGGTAAGCTCCCTTCTGATCGAGCAATGGTCAATAAGGTAGACTTTGTCGACCATAACCATGCAAGCTCTTTTTTAGGACTTTATAGTATCACCATTTGCCAAAAATATCAATAGCTCAATAGCAAAGAAAGGAAAAAGGTCTACTTTTTTATCCGATAATTCTCGCGTTTAACGACTTTTTAACATATATTGCCGTGCGCCCAGTGTAAAAACGTGCTGTGTGCACTGCGCAATTCCTTGCCCGCCGCCCGCGCCGACAGCTCACCGCGCTCCCAACGCGCCTTGACCTCCTGAAATCCAGCGGGCAGTTCCTTATAGGGACGTCCGAACTTTACGCCCCGCGCCTTTGCCGCAGCGATGCCCTCCGCCTGCCGCTGATGGATGAATTCACGCTCCGTCTGCGCCACATAGCTCAGAAGCTGGAGCATGATATCCGCGATCAGCGTACCGGTCAGGTCGCGGCTCCGGCGCGTGTCAAGCAGCGGCATATCCAGCACGACGATGGCCGCTCCTTTCTCTTTTGTGATGATGCGCCACTGCTCCAGGATCTCTTCATAATTTCGCCCGAGACGGTCGATGCTCTTGATGACAAGGGTGTCGCCGTCTTTCAATTTTCGCAGCAGCCTCCTGTAGCCGCGTCGGTCAAAATCCTTGCCGGACTGCTTATCCAGAATGATCTGGCCGTCGTTCCGCCCAAACTCCCGCAGGGCGATGAGCTGGCGCTCCTCATTTTGTTCTCTTGTGGAAATTCTCGCGTAGCCGTATTCCATGCACAGACCTCCCTATATGTAATGCCGCGAGGAGTATTGAGAACCCTCCCCGCGACAAGTATGACATATTTGTTCCCGCTTTAGCAGGTACGGGTTATTTACCGTTTACGATAGTATGGAAACATGCGGAATATAAAATCAGGACAGCGCAGCGTCATGGCAAAAAGCCTATCCGCTGCGCTGTCCGATGTTCGCTTATGTGGTCATGTCAGCGGCTTTGCTGCTTGGCCGTATGTCAGCCGGGTCACTTCTTGCAACGCCAGAGGAGGGTTACGATCTGCGCTCTGGTGCAATCTGCGTTGGGGCTGAACGTCGTCTCGCCGGTGCCCTTGGCGCTGTCCACGTCCTTAAGGCCGGAGACGTCCACGGTGACGATGTCGCCGCCCGAAGTGACCTGATTGAGCTGCTTGTCGGTGACCTCCACGGCTGCGGTGCTGCCGAAAACGATCGCATCCACCTTCACGGTCTCCTGCTCAGAGGAAACGGGGACCGTGATGGAGGGAGCCGTCACACCGCTGCCGCCACCGCTGGACTTGTGATACAGCTCAACCTCGCCGGTCAGGGTCGTGTAGTTGTCATCATCAGGCGTGAAGCGCCATTTGTAGGTCGTGTTGGCCTTGACCGTGGTATCGTCAGGCAGGGGCTCACCCTTGTCATCCACCCATTCCAGCTTGCCGTCATTGGGGTTCGGCGTGCTGCCCTCGATGGTCAGCGCCGCGTCCTTCAGTGTCTTGCCGCTTGTGGTGATTCTGGTGTAGTTCGGCGCGCCGGTGGGCGTGGCCGGTTTGATCATGAGCACGAAGGGAGCACTAGTGACGTCGTTGTAGTCGTTGTCGCCCGCCTTAGTCGCGATGACGCTGACAGAGCCGACCTTGACGGGAGTCAAAACGCCGGTTTCGGGATCGATGGTCGCCTCGCCGGTGCTCGCGTCTGTGTCGATGCGGTAGGTCACTGTGCCCGTGCCGGAGCCGCCAGTGGTGGTCAATGTCAGTGTCTGACCGTAGACCACACTACCCGCACCGGTGATGGTCAACGGCTTCTGATCGTCCTTTTCTGTCAGAGTGACGTTCAGCATGATGGTGAAATCCTCGTAATTGTCACAGGACGCCTTGAGGGTGATGGTGATCTTGTCACCCGCCTTGCCGCCGGAGATGGCATAGGTCAGCAAGCTGCCGTCCGCTGCGAAGTCTTGCTTGGACAGGACGATGCTCGCCTCGCTGCTGAACGTCCAGTCCTGCCCGGCGGGCAGTCCGGCCCAGTCCGGCGTGTAGGTGTGATCCGAGGTGTCCGTGTACTTCTGCTCCAGCTCGACCGTTTTGAGGTTGCCGCCATCTGCCTTGTTCACCGTGACTTCAAGTTCAATGTTCTCCACTGTGTTGTAGTTTTCGGTGTCCTTCGGAGTGAACTTTGCCTGGAAGGTCTTGGCGGCAGTCGAAGCGCCGCCCACAGATTCGCTGCTATCCATCCAACTCCAGCCGTCCGGCAGCGTCACATCCGCCAGCGTCTGACCGTATTTTGCCATCAGCCCGGTGGGAGCTGTGCAGGTCGGCGTTGCCTTTGCTACCACAAATTCGCAATACACAGCTTCAAATCCGTAGTAGTTATCCGTATCACCAATGCTGGCGTACATACGGTAGGTACCGGCGTTCAGCGCGGGCGGATTCTGAATATCCCACGTCTGAACGGGGCCGCTGCCCGCAGCGGAATAACGGTAGGTCACTTGAGCATTCAAATCGCCCGTCCGGTCTGTCAAGGTCGGTGTGCTGGGCGTTTTACCGTAAGTATAGCCCGCCATGCTGAGCTTGCCGTACTGTTGAGCCTTTTCGACAGTGATATTCGATCTTCCCGAAACCGTTAAATACTTCTCGGTGTCAGTCGGTTCGAAAATCCACTCGGCTGCATAGGTACCGTTCCCAACCACGGGTATATGCGTGCCGTCCACCCATTCAAAGGTTCCATCGACATCCACGTTGTTGACATTATCATGGAGCTTGCCGGAGAGAGCGATGGTATTCAGGGCGTCGCCGTAGGTGATGGCGTTCTTGCTCAGCGTCGGTGTGCCGGTGGGAGTGATCCTGTTCTTCGCAATGACGTTGATGGTCAGGGTGATATCCTGATAGTTGCTCGTGGAGATTGTAACAGTGATCGTGCCGAATTGTCCTTCGCCCGTGCCGCTTCTGTTTGCGTCCAGTGTCAGCTCGCCGGTCTTGCCGTCTACAAGGGTAATAAAGGAGCCAACGCCCAGATTGGTATCAACCTTCCTGTCATAAGTGATCGTGCCGTAGTCGCAGGGAGCAGTCAGCTTCGGCAGCAGCGCTGAGAGATCAAGAGAATAGGTCTTGTGCAGGCCGTTGGTGATGGTCAGCGAACCGGTCTCCGCCGCGGGTGCGGCAGCCTTGGTGATCTCGAAGGTCTTGCTGGCCCCGCTGAGAACATAGTTGCCGCCTTCAACGTCCTTGATGGTCACAGTCGCAATACCGGTATTGGTATTGTTGCTGTAGAAAATCTCGTACTCCTTCTGGTCGATGATGTTGCCGATGTCATCCTTGACGGTGACGGTCGGTTCCAGCGCATCGCCGGTGTAGGTGCAGGGCTCGACTTCAATCGTGGGCGTCACGGTTTTTGGCGTGATCCTCCACTCGACCGTGGCCGTGCCGGTGTAGTTGCCGGTACCCTCGATAGTCAGGGTGAGGCTGTCATTGACATTGGTGGCCGTGTTGCCGCTTACAATACGGTAGGTAATATTTTCAGTCCATTTTTCCAGTGCCACACCGGTAATCTTCGGCGATTGCTCCGCCGCGTTGTATTCGAGGTCGGCAGATTCCAGCGTAATCACTGCGCCCTCGATGGACTTGGGAGCGACCTCGACAGTTGCGGTGTCGGTTACGGTTGCGTATTCCTCGGAATCCGGAGTAAACGTCCATTCGGCCTCATAGCGGTCATTTGCATCAGGCTTGATTGTGCCGTCTGTCCATGTGAACGTGCCGTTGACGGTTGCGCCGGTGTTGGGGTCTTTCATCTTGCCAGTGATGCTGCTGTCGCTCAGTGCCTGACCATAGGTAATCTTGCTTGCGGTGATTTTGCCGTCCATAACGGGCGTGAGCTTGTTCTTTGCGAAGATGTTGACGGTCAGAGTGATGTCCTGATAGTTGCTCGTGGAGATTGTAACCGTAATCGCGCCGAATTGTCCTTCGTCCGTGCCGCTTCTGTTTGCTTCCAGTGTCAGCTCACCGGTCTTGCCGTTTACAAGGGTAATAAAGGAGCCAACGCCCAGATTGGTATCAACCTTCTTGTCATAGGTGATCGTGCCGTAGTCACAGGGAGCAGTCAGCTTCGGCAGCAGCGTTGAGAGGTCAAAGGAATAGGTCTTGTGCAGGCCATTGGTGATGGTCAGCGTACCGGACTGGATATTTGTGGGTGCGGCCGCCTTGGTGATGGTGAACCGGTTCGCATCATCGGTCGCGAAAACGTCGCTGACCTCTGTGGTACCTTCCGACTCACCTTCAAACACATAGTTTTTGCTTGTGAGCGTCATGGTGAAGGAAAGCGCCTTTCCGTTTCCGACCTCCGGCGAGGGCAGATAGCTCCCGTCCTCCTGCTTACTGGTAAATTGGGCGTCAGAGAAGGTGAGCGCCGTATCGGGAAGTTTAATATTCGTGGCCTTCGCCGTTTTGCTGAAAAACGTCAGCTTGTCCGCAGTGAGCGTGACATCTGCACTGCTGTCGTAGGTCTTGGAGATTGACGAAACAGAGAGAAGGCTGATCGGCAGCGGGTCGATGGTCACGGTGAACGTACCGGTAGCTGGTTCGTGGTTCGCGGCTTCCGCCTTGTAGTAAGCGGTGTATGTACCCGCGTCGGTGAATGTCGGTACGCCCGAAGTATAGTTGCCGTCTACCTTGTCGCTGTAGGTGAACGTCACGGGAGTGCTGTCTACGCTTTGTCCAGACGCGATGATCGATGCGATCTGTTCCTTGCCGGTGTAATACATGCTGGATGCTTTCACGGAAACGATCAGCTTCGCCGGTTTGACCTTGACGGTCACAGTTCCGGTCGCAGTCGCGTATTTCTCGTAGCCCGCAGCCGGAGTGAACGTCCATTCGGCTTCATAGTCGCCTGCGTTAGGAGTGATTGTGCCATCTGTCCATGCGAATGTACCGTTGACTGCATCACCCGTGGTGGAGTCCTTCATCTTGCCCATGATGGTGCTCATGCTCAGCTCGTTGCCGTAGGTGATCTCGCTTGCGGTGATTGTGCCGTCCGGCACGGGCTTGATTTGGTCCACCGCGTAGAGGACGAGCTTCAGTTGAAAGTTTTCGTAGTTGGTGGTGGTGACATTCACCTTGACGGTACCGATTTTGCCGGTCATGTTTCCATCTTTCGCATAGAACTGTGCCAATGTCAGCACGCCTTTTTTAAACTCTACGATCGTCTCGTCGTAATAATATCCGCTTTGGCTAACAAGGGAAATATCAGCCTGACCATAGCTTATCGTGCCATATTTGCCCTTGGGCAGTCCGGGCAGTATATTATTGAAGTCATAGGTGTACGTCTGACATGTGCCGTTGATTATGTTCAGTGTGCCGGTCGGGTTATTCTTGGGCGCGGTGGCCTTATTGATCTGGAAGGTCTTATCATCAAAATCCGCGCCGTTCAGCGTAAAGTCCTTTTGGGTCGTGCCATCTTCAAAGACATAGCCCGCATTCTTTAACTTGATGGTGAAGGAGACAGTCTTTTTCTGGCCGGCATCGGCGGAATCATAGCGGGCGTTGGACACCTCATAATCTGTACCCTTAGCCAGCTGAAGCGTAGCACCAGTATAATAGCTGTCCGCGCTATTAAATGTGATTTTCGTGTTTTCAGGCAGATCTGTCGTTCCGTCGTATGTCTTAATGATGTTGCCGACCGAAGCCGCTACTTTGAGCGGTCGAACCGTCCATTGGGCAGACTTACTCCCGGTATAATCGCCGCTGTCTGTTGCCTTGATGGTCAGCGTACAGGGGCCTACATCGTAGGTGCTGCCGCCGCCGGTAATGGTGAAATCCTTGTCCTTTTCCAGCGTTTGGCCTTTGTATGTCACGACAAACGTCGGCACATCGGTCACGGTCCCATACTTGAATGCCGCTTCATTGCCATCGGGGAATGTGATCTCGGCATGGCTTAAGTTCGGCTTGGTGACGGTCAGCTTCCTTTCGGTGCTCTGCACCGTGTAGCCGTCCTTGGTGGCGGTGAAATAAACGCTGTATTTTCCAATCGTGTTACAAGGCAAGTCTACGACATAGTACCAGTTGGTGCCAATCTTTTTATATTCAGCTTTCTTCTGGCTGTATGTGGGCACGTTGTTTCCAACGATCTCCCCGGTGTAGATGTATACATCCGCGCCCTTCGTGTTGCAGCTGGCGCAAAGCTGGACGGTCGTGCCGCGCTCCACCTTCGGCGAGTTGCCGGTCAGGTTCTTGCCATCGACCTTCAGATTCAAGGTCTTGGTGGTGATGGGCAGGCTATTGATGATAACATTGTTTAACTGCGAGCCTTTGACATCATCCGGGGCGTACCACTTGTGAGTGCCGTCCGCGTTGAGCACCTTGTATCCAAGTGTTTTACCATTTAGAATCGTTTTCCACGTCGCGCCCTCTGCCAACGTCAATGTGCCGATCACGGCAGCCTTACCCGACCCGGCGAGTTCTGCACCATCGAAAGCAACGACCTTATCAATGCTGGCTGTGGTCGTGTTTTTCGTATTGCTCAAGGTGGTGGTGATAAAGTCGCCCTTGATGCCCTTGACCGTCACCGTGCCCTTGATGGAGTGGCCGTTCAGGTTAAGTCCCGTGTCCTGCGTGCCGTCGATGGTGTAATCGCCGGTCACGTCGGTCAGCAGGTAGAGGGTCGAGCCACCGTCTCTGTCTGCGTCAAGGGCTGTCTGCAAATCAGCAAATCTCCGCTCCTCGCCATGGTTCAAGGCTGTTTCAGCCACCGCGGGTGCGTTGCAGTTGGGGCAGGTTGCGGCGTTTTTGTCAAAGCCGTTCTTTCCGCCGTGGCTGCACAACTTTACCACCAGGTCGCAGGTCTGGGCAGCGGCTTCCTCCAGCGTGAGCTGCGTGTCACCACGATAGTAAGCCAGTCCCGCTTGCCCGGGAAGCAGATCGCCCAATGTGATGTTATTATTCAGCCGCAGACCGCTTCTCGAAATCTTTCCGCCGTACAGCTCGACTGTGCCGCCCCAAACCTCCAGCTGGAGCAAAGTGGTATTGTCATTCTCCGGATCAAATACCAGTGTACCGCCGTCCCGCACGGTCACTCCCACCGCGCCGTTGCCGCCGCTGCTGTCAATGACCGTCAGGTTGCCGGTGCGAACTTGACTCGTGGGCGTAAGGCCGCCCACATTCAAGCTGTATCCATCCAGACTGTGTCCGTCCAAATCCAGTGTGAGGGTCTTGCTGACATATGTATCGCTGGGCAGCGCCTCGTTTGCCAGCAGCTTGACGGTCTGACCGTCAGCTGCCGCATTCAGCGCGGACGGCACATCGGTATAATAGATTTCACCGATGCCAGCCGCGAACTGTGTCCCGCAGACCGTGCACTTGCCGTCTTTACCGATGGTGCTCGCGCCCTCGGCGTTCTTGTGGGTGCAGGACAGACCGCAGGCGCACTTGTTGTTCACCATGGCGTGGGTGTGCTCCTTGACGGTTACGTCGGCCAGCTCCGTTGCATTGCCGTCCTGCACGTCGTCGCCCTTGTAGAAAGCGTGCACCTTCTGCGTATCCAACAGGGACATGAGCGGCTGCAACTCTTCTGCGATGTAGCTCTTAATGCTTTGGAACGTGCCGCCGCTGATGGCGATGGTTCCGTTGTGCGTGAACTGCACATCGCCAAACGTGCCGCCCGTAATTTTCAGCGTAGCGCTGGAAGCGACAACCCATTCACCCGCGTGATTGGAGCCGCCATTGACGGTGACGGAAGCACCCTCCATTACGGTGAGGCCATACACCGTGCCGTTGCTGATGGTCGCAGTGCCGCTGTTCACGTCGCAGAGAAGTCCCACGCATTCTGAACCGCCGATCTCGCCGCTCCGGATGTCCAGTGCGCCGGCCATGAACATGAGATTTGAAATTCTGCCGTAAGCGCCCTCGCCTGTTACAGTCAGGTTGCCTGTCGCGAGAGTTTCTTTTTTCTGCGTTTCCTCGTTAGTCTCTGAGAATCCAACCTCGAGGTAGTCGACCGTCTTGTGGTTCAGATCGAGCGTCAAGGTTTTGGTGACAACGGGTACGATGGAAGCATACTGTTCGAACGTAAAATCTTCACCGAGCGCATTGAGGGCGTCTGCATCTGTCACATGGTCTGCCAGCAGCTTGACGGTGTCACCGTCCTGCGCCGCATTCAGCGCCGCCGGGAGGGATTCGTATGTGCCGCCGTCCGTTCCGTCCGCTTTTGTTACCGAAGCGGCCTCAACGACAGCCTCGTTGACTGTGAGTTCCACGGTTGTTGACCGATCCTCTTCGTAGTTCGTGGTCTCGGCGGTCTTGGCGTAAACGTAATATGTGCCGGGGTCGCTGATTGCGGTGTTTTCGTCAATCTTGGGCATGGCTTCGCTGCCCTCTACGTCAGAAGAGCCCGCCCAGCTTTTTAACGCTGAAGCCAGATAATAAT
>OHVZ01000497.1_pt1 | contig 17734 bp, 14 predicted proteins | sample 1579561 | NCBI WGS metagenome assembly OHVZ01 (sample SAMEA3882547, study PRJEB24775) | human gut metagenome | biome: human-associated habitat; feature: intestine environment; material: feces | place: Netherlands | collected 2009/2010
GCGCAACCTTGCCAAGGTTGAGGTCGCGGGTCCGAGTCCCGTTTTCCGCTCCAACAACAAAGGGAGAACCGATTCGGTTCTCCCTTTGTTGTTGATGCAGACATGCCCGGGGCTTGTCCGCGCGACCTCAAGGCGCCCCTTTCAGGGGCCGGGGGTGTCAACAACGGATCACGGCCGTCACTCGCGCTATGCGCGAGTCCCGTTTTCCGCTTCAGAAAAAAGGGAAGAATCTTGCGACTCTTCCCTTTTTGTTTTGTCTGTATGGTACAGGGGCTTGTGCCGTTTCCGGGTTTCGGATGCCGATTCAGGCAAGGTGTAGCCGATTGTATTGCCGACCGGCCGGCGACTTATCGTAAAAATGGCTCCGTTTTGTGATTTCTCGCGGCAATGTGCTAACTTGCCTTACGGAAACCGCTTGTCGGAATCCGAACTTTAACCCAAAATATTGCAGGATATGAAGATCGTACACTGGTTGTGCGCCTTGTGCCTGGTGGCTGTGGCGGTCCCGTCGGCGGCGCAGGTGCGTATCGTAAGGCATGGAAAGGCCGTGGCGCGGATTGTCGCCGATCCGGCCGATTCGGTGGACATGCGGGCGGCGGCGCTGTTGCAGGAGCTCGTCGGACGCATCAGCGGGGCGCGGCTGCCCGTCGTGGCGCCGGGAAAGCCCCGTCGCGGCGACATTGTCCTCGGCGCCGGGGATGTCCGTGGATTGACCGAGGACGGCTTCCGGCTGAAGACCCGCGACGGGCGGCTGATGATCTCCGACGGAGGCGGCAAGGGGACCATTTACGGCGTGGTGACCCTGCTGGAGCAGTACCTCGGCGTCGCCTGCTACGGAAACAACGCCTGGCGGCTGACCCGGAGCCGCGACGTGACGATCCCCGCACTGGACCACGCCGAGAATCCGGCATTCCGCTATCGGCAGAGCCAGTGCTATGCGATGGCCGAACCCTTCTACCGCGACTGGTTCCGCTTTGAGGAGCCGCAGGAGACCTTCGCCGGCGGCTACTGGGTCCACACCTTCGACCGCATCCTGCCGTCGGAAGTCTACGGTCGGAGCCACCCCGAATACTACGCCTTCATCAACGGCGAGCGGCGTCCGGGCAAGGCGAGCCAGTGGTGTCTGACCAATCCCGAGCTCTTCGAGGTGGTCTGCACGAAGATCGACTCGATCTTCCGGGCCAACCCCGGGATGCACACGATCTCGGTGAGCCAGAACGACGGCAACTTCACCAACTGCACCTGCCCCGCGTGTCGGGCGCTCGACGAGCGCGAGGGCGGGCCGTCTGGCAGCCTCATCCACTTCCTGAACCGGCTGGCCGACCGCTTCCCCGACAAGGAGTTTTCGACGCTGGCCTACCTCTACACGATGCACCCGCCCAAACATGTCAAGCCGCGGCCCAACGTCAACATCATGCTCTGCGACATCGACTGCAAGCGCGAGGTGCCCCTGACGGACAACGCCTCGGGCCGCGACTTTGTGCGGGCGCTGGAGGGGTGGTCGGCCATCAGCGACAACCTCTTCGTCTGGGACTACGGCATCAATTTCGACAACATGCTCTCGCCCTTCCCCAACTTCCCGATCCTGCAGAAGAACATCCAACTCTTCCGCCGCAACCACGTGACGATGCACTTCTCGCAGATCGGCGGCGAGCGGGGCAGCTGCTTCCCCGAGATGCGGGCCTACATGGTGAGCAAGCTGATGTGGAATCCCGATCTGGACAGCGACTCGCTCATGCGCTCCTTCATGCGCGGCTATTACGGTGCGGCGGCGCCCCATATCTACCAGTACGAGAAGCTGCTCGAAGGGGGCCTGCTGGCCAGCGGCAAGGAGCTCTGGATCTACGATTCGCCGGTGACCCACAAGGAGGGCATGCTCAATGGCAACTGCCGCCGGCGCTACAACGAACTCTTTGACCTGGCCGAGGCGGCCGTGGCCGACGATTCGGTGCTGCTCGACCGCGTGCGCCTCTCGCGCCTGCCGCTCCAGTACTCCGAGCTGGAGATCGACCGTGCCGAAGGGGTGCCGGACCCCGCCGCCACGGCGGCCCGGCTTGCGCTTTTCGAGGAGCGCTGCCGTCATTTCGCTGTTCCGATCATCAACGAGCGGCGCAATACGCCCGAGGAGTACTGCCGGCTCTACCGTGAGCGCTACATGCCTGACGAGACGCGGCGGCCCGATCTGGCGCGCGGTGCCCGGGTGGTGTGGATCGAGGCTCCGTCGCCCAGATACGTGCAGCTGGGTGAGACGGCGCTGACGGACGGACTCTTCGGCGGCACGACCTATGTCGAGAGCTGGGTCGGCTGGGAGGGCCGCGACGGCAGCTTCCTCATCGACCTCGGGGAGGAGAAGGAGGTGTCGGAGGTCGAGTGCGACTTTCTGCACCAGCTTGGGGCATGGATTCTGCTGCCCGAGCGGGTCTCCTGCTCGCTCTCGTGCGACAACGCCGCCTACGAGCCCTTCGGCGAGCAGGCTTTTGCCGAGGACCGCTCCCCGCAGGTCAAGTTCGTGCAGGCAACCTTCCGGCGCGACAAACCCGTTCGGGCGCGGTACGTGCGCATTGACATCGTCGGAACGAAGAACTGCCCGTCGTGGCACTACGGCGTCGGACACCCCTCGTGGTTCTTCCTCGACGAGGTGAGCGTGCGGTGACGTGGTGATACGGTGACGTGGGGGATGACGTGGTAGTGCGGCGCCGGCAGCCAGGTTGGCTGAAAAGGGGTCGATTCTGCGGAATCGGCCCCTTTTGCCCGGTCTGGATGTCCTGTCAGGCGTTCCTCCGGTCGCGGGCTGTCGTTTTTTTGCACTCCTAACGTGTTGAAGCAGCGGCGGGTATACTTGCGTGTCATTTTTTCGGACGGTGAAAAAGGACGGAAATCCATTCTGAATGATTATCTTTCAAGGGTGATTCGGCATGCGGCGGTGCCGGCCCGGGACGAAAAGGGGGTGCTCACGGCCGCTTTGTGGCGTGGGCCCCGGTGATCAGGCCGCCTCGCCGCGCACTCCGAATGACGTTTGCCTTGTGAAGAATCAGAATGAAACCATGAGACCCATTCAAACCATTGCGTGCGCGCTGTCGCTGTTCCTGTGCGGATGTTCGGCCGGAAGTGCCTTCCGGGAGGTGGAAATCGGAGAGCCCTACGGCCGCAAGGTCGACTCCGTGCTGTCGCTCATGACGCTGGAGGAGAAGATCGGCCAGCTCAATCAGTATACGGGCAACGGCCAGGCGACGGGCCCCGTCATCGACGACACGACCAAAATCGTCCAAATCGAAAAGGGGCTGGTGGGCTCCATGCTCAACATCCGGGGGGCGGAGCGGACCCGCAGGCTTCAGGAGCACGCCATGAAGTCGCGGCTGCGCATTCCGCTGCTGTTCGGGCTCGACGTCATCCACGGCATGCAGACCGTCTTTCCCGTGCCGCTGGCCGAGGCGTCGAGCTTCGATCTCGACCTCATGCGGCGCACGGCTGCCGGTGCGGCGCGCGAAGCGGCGGCCCAGGGGGTGCACTGGACCTTCGCCCCGATGGTGGACATCAGCCGCGACGCCCGGTGGGGACGGGTCGTGGAGGGGGCCGGCGAGGACCCCTGGTACGGATCGCTCGTCGCCCGGGCCCGGGTCGAGGGGTTTCAGGGCCGCTCGCTGGCGGATGTCACGACGGTGATGGCCTGTGCCAAGCATTTCGCCGCCTACGGAGCCTGCATTGCGGGCAAGGATTACAACACGACGGACCTCTCGCTCCTGACGCTGCACGATACCTACCTGCCGCCCTTCCGGGCTGCCGTCGAGAGCGGCGTTGGCTCCGTCATGAACGGATTCAACGACCTGAACGGCATTCCGGCCACGGGCAACGCATACCTCCAGCGCACGCTGCTCAAGGGCGGATGGGGATTCGACGGGCTGACCGTCTCGGATTGGGGCTCGATCGGCGAGATGGTGCCGCACGGCTATGCGGCCGATCTGCGCGATGCCGCCCGGGCCGCCATCACGGCCGGCTGCGATGTGGACATGGAGTCGCGGGCCTACGTCTCCCGGCTGCGCGAGCTGGTCGCGGACGGCGAGGTCGCCGAGGCCTGCATCGACGATGCCGTGCGGCGCATCCTGCTGAAAAAGTTTCAGCTCGGCCTTTTCGACGATCCGTTCCGCTACTGCGATCCGGAGCGGGAGGCCCGGACTGTTCTCTGCGATTCGTTGAGGAGCCTTGCACGGGAGGCCGCCGTGCGGTCGATCGTCCTGTTGAAGAACGACGGCGAAACCCTCCCGCTGGACCGTTTCACGGGGACCGTTGCGCTGATCGGGGCCCTGGCCGACTCGCGCATCGACATGCGCGGCATCTGGGCCTCCGACGGGGCGGTGGAGGAGGTGGTGACCGTCCGGGAGGGGCTCGAGGCCCGGTACGGACGAGCGAAGGTCCTCTATGCCGAGGGGTACGATCTGGAGACCAACCGGCTGCATCTGACGCCCGCGCTGGCAGCCGCCCGCCGGGCCGACGTGGTGGTGGTCGCCGTGGGGGAGCGTTATTTCCAGAGCGGCGAGGCCCGGTCGAAGGCCGACATCGCCATCCCGCGGCAGCATGAGGAGCTGGTCCGCGCCCTGAAAGGGTGCGGCAAACGGGTCATCACCCTGCTTATGGGCGGGCGTCCGATGATTTTCGACGGGGCGGCCGCCCATTCCGACGCCGTGCTGCTCACCTGGTGGCTCGGGACGGAGGCCGGGAACGCCATTGCGGACGTGCTCTCCGGGGAGTACAATCCCTCCGGGAAGCTGCCGATGACCTTCCCGGCACACGTCGGACAGATTCCCATTTACTACAACTACAAAAGCACCGGCCGCCCCGAGAGCAAGGCGGGAGGCTATACCTGCTCCTACCAGGACATCGACTTTGAACCGGCCTATCCGTTCGGCTTCGGATTGAGCTATACGACCTTTGAGATCGGCACGCCGACCCTCGAAAAGCGGGTGTGGCGGCTCGACGAGCCGGTGACGGTCCGCGTTACGGTCAAGAATACCGGTCACCGCACGGGTCGGGAGACCGTCCAGCTCTACATCCGGGATCACGTGGGTTCCGTGACCCGTCCCGTGCGGGAGCTGCGCGGGTTCCGTCAGGTGCTCCTCCGGCCCGGCGAACAGACCGAGGTCGCCTTCACCCTGGGGGCGGCGGAGCTGGGATTCTGGAACGCCGATCTGCGCTACGTCGTCGAACCGGGCGTCTTCAGCGTGATGTGCGGCCCCGATTCAAAAAACGTGAAGACAGCGGAGTTCGAGTTGCGGTAGTCGGTCCGCGTGCCCGCTTGCGGGATACCCGGGCTGTGAGCGGTCTCCCCGTGATGCCGTTTTGGAGAATCCTTGCACATCTTTGGGGATAATCCGGTAAGCGGCGAATAGTGGAAAATCGCGATTTTTGCCCGAAAAAGATGACAATTATGGAGCAACAGAACAACGGAACTCCGACGCCGCCCCGAAGCAATCCCTATGCAGGCCTGTTGTGGGTCGTGCTGATCGTCCTGTTCCTCAACGGGTTGATCTTCCCGAACTTTTCGGGCCGCCGGATCATCGAGACCGACTACGGAACCTTTATCGGCAAGGTGGACAGCGGGTTGGTCGAACGGGTCATGATCGAGGACGGCCTGATCTATTTCAGCGCCAAGGGCGAGGACGACAAGACGCAGACCTTTCAGACCGGTGAGATCGGCGATCCCGAGCTGGTCGACCGTCTGCTGAAGGCCGAGAGCCCCAATTCCGACGGACGGATCGCCTTCAACCGGAGCGTGCCCCGCCAGAACTCCCCCGTGCTCAATTTCGTGCTGATGTGGGTGCTGCCCGGTCTGGCCTTCTACCTTATCTGGCGGCAGATCGGCCGGAGCATGCAGGCCCGCATGCAGGGCGGCGGCAACTTCCTCTCGTTCGGCAGCAGCGGCGCCCGGATCTATGCCGAGTCGGACGTGAAGACCACGTTTGCCGACGTGGCCGGGCAGGATGAGGCGAAGGAGACGCTGACCGAGATCGTCGATTTCCTGCACGATCCCTCCCGCTATGCCGAGATCGGAGCCACGCTGCCGAAGGGTGCCCTGCTGGTGGGCCCCCCGGGAACCGGTAAGACGCTCATCGCACGGGCCGTGGCCGGGGAGGCGAAGGTGCCGTTTTTCGCCATTTCGGGATCGGAGTTCGTGCAGATGTTCGTCGGCATGGGCGCGGCCAAGGTGCGCGACCTCTTCAAGCAGGCGGGCGAAAAGGCACCCTGCATCATCTTCATCGACGAGATCGATGCCGTCGGCAAGCGGCGCGACGGCGCCTACGGCGGCAACGACGAACGCGAGCAGACGCTCAACCAGCTCCTGACCGAGATGGACGGCTTCGACGGCCGCAAGGGTGTGGTGATCCTGGCTGCGACGAACCGTCCCGAGAGCCTCGACAAGGCGTTGCTGCGCCCGGGGCGCTTCGACCGTCGGATTCAGATGGAGCTGCCCGACCTCGAAGGACGCAAGGCGATTCTCGGCGTGCATCTCAAACACGTGCGGCACGAGGAGGTCGACCTGGGGATCGTGGCGCGCGCGACGGCCGGGTCGTCGGGTGCCGAACTGGCGAACATCGTCAACGAAGCGGCTCTGCGGGCCGTCCGCATGGGGCGCAAGCAGGTCACGACGGCCGATCTGGAGGAGAGCGTGGAGACCGTGATCGCCGGGGCACAGAAGAAGAACAAGCTCGTCTCCGCCTCCGACAAGCAGCTTGTCGCCTGCCACGAGATCGGCCATGCACTGGTTGCCGCGATGCAGAGCCACTCGGCGCCCGTGCACAAGATTACGATCATCCCCCGCACCTCCGGAGCGCTGGGCTATACGATGCAGGTCGAGGACGAGGAGGAGCTGCTGCAGAGCCGCGAGAGCCTTTTCAACCGCATCGTCACCCTGACGGGCGGCCGTTCGGCCGAGGAGCTCGTCTGCGGGACGGTCACGACCGGCGCCTCGAACGACATCGAGCAGGCCACGCGGCTGGCCCGGGCGATGGTTACGCGTTTCGGCATGAGCGAGCGCTACGACATGATGGCGCTCGAGACGGTCAACAATGCCTATCTCGGCGGGGATGCGTCGACGGTCTGCTCCGGCGCGACGGCTGCGGAGGTCGATGCCGAAGTGCTGCGGCTGATCCGCGAGGCGCATGCAAAGGCCCGGGAGATCATCTCGGCGAATCCCGAGATCATGCGCCGCGCCACCGACTACCTGGTGGAGAAGGAGACGATCACGGGCGACGAGTTCATGAAGATCGTCCGCGAGTGCTCCGGGAAGCAGTGACCCGCACCCTTCACCGGCGGCGTGTTGCGTGCGGCACGCGTCCGGCCGGGACGGTTCCCGCCGTGGCCTGCCGGCCGTCATTCCGGGTGTGCGCATTGTCCGGCACGGGTTCTTCCGGCTGCGGCATGTTCGGGGGTCAAAAGGGGTAAAAAAACGAAATATTGCATATTTTTGTGCCGTGTGCGGCAATACAATGTCTCCGTCGCGGAATTACCTTTGCGGTGAAGTGATTAAAAACGGAAAAGCCATGTTACGGAAATCGGATCGGAGTGGAAATCTCTTCAGGTATTGGTGGGTTTCGCTTGTCGTCGGAGTATTGGGTATTGCGACCGGAGTTGCATGTGTTGTCGTCCCGGCGGATTCGCTGGCGGTATTGACGGTCTTCTTTATCTCGGTGCTGGTTGTCGGCGGTATTTTCAACATCGCGTGGGCCGTGGCGAACCGCAACTGGAACGATACGTGGGGCTGGAGCCTGGCCCGGGGACTGATCGAGTTGCTGCTTGGCGTGTGGCTGATGCTGCTGCCCCTGCCGCTGGTTACGACGCTGCTGATCTATGTCGTCGGCTTCTGGATGCTGTTTCAGTCCGTGCTCGGTATTTGCGAATCGTGCGCGCTGGCGCCGTTCCGCGGAACGGGATGGGGCTGGCTGCTTGCCTGCAATATCCTGAGCCTGATCTGTTCGTTTGTTTTTCTGGCTGCGCCTCTTTACGGAGGAATCTTTATCCTTGCCTGCGTCGGTACGGCCTTTATCTTTTACGGAATTTTCCGGATTGTGCTGGCGTTTGTCTGGCGTCGGATCAACAGGGAGCTCCGCCGGTCGGGCGGAGACGGATTCGTCGACGCGGAGGTGGTCGAATAACGGCATCCGGTGTGCGGAGGCCGGGGGTCCGGACCCCGGCCCACACACCGTTTTTTCATTCTCTTTTCCTTATAATCCGGTTGTCGGAGCACCCGTGCGTTCCGGCAGCCGGTTTTTCGTGTCCGGTCCGTTTCCGTCGCGGATGGGAACAATAAAAAACCGCGTCAGACTTTTGTCTGACGCGGTTTTCAGTGCCCAGGACAAGACTCGAACTTGCACGAACGCAATTGTTCACTACCCCCTCAAAGTAGCGTGTCTACCAATTTCACCACCTGGGCCTCTATGGCCGATTTGTAATTCGGGTGTGCAAATATAGATACTATTTTGTGATTCGCAAAATTTTTCTGCCAAAATCCCGAAAAAATAGCTCCGAAACAGCGACGGGACCCCGCAAAGGGTCCCGTCGTATCGGTCGGAAAGGCCGTTTGGCCCGCCTGGCTGCCCTCCGCCCGCATTGGGCGGGGCGGCGTGTCAGCGGAGCGTCATCTCCCGGATGAGCTCCCCGGCATCGCCGACGCGGTCGATGACGAACAGCACGTAGCGGATGTCCACGGCGATGTTGCGGCAGATCGTCGGGTCGAAGGCAATGTCGCTCATCGTCGAGCGCCACGTGCGGTCGAAGTTCAGGCCGATGAGCTCGCCGCGGGCGTTCAGCACCGGCGATCCGGAGTTGCCGCCCGTCGTGTGGTTCGTCGCCAGGAAGCAGACCGGCACCGTGCGGCGGCCGTCGATCTCGACGCCCCAGCGTCCGTAATCCTTCGTCGCGTAGAGGTCGCGCAGCCGCTGCGGAATGTCGTAGTCGTAGATTTCGGGGTTGTCCTTGGCGATGATGCCGTCGAGGGTCGTCTGCGGCGTGTGGTACTCGCCGTCGGCGTACTCATAGCCGGCGACGGAGCCGTAGGCCACGCGCAGCGTGAGGTTGGCGTCGGGGTAGAAGGCCCGCGTGGTGTCCCATTCGCGCAGCCCGCGGATGTAGCAGGTGTAGAGCTCGTTCAGGCGCCGGCTGTTGAGGTTGCGCAGGGCGTCGGTGCCGAGCAGCCAGCCGATGTGCTTCGTCATGCGCGTGACGCCGACGCGCAGCGAGTCCGAGAGGGGCGTTGCGCCGCCCTGCCATACCTCGTCGAAGACCCGGTCGGCAAAGGCTTCGACGGAGCCGGCCGCCGCCACGCCGTCGAGGAACTCCGGCACCTGGTACTGTGCCGGGCAGCGCTCGGCGTACTGACCGAAGAGGTAGCGGTAGAGGGCCCGTTCGGTCGGCTCGCACCGTGCGAAGAGCTCCGCGGCGCGCTCCGCATCCGAATATTTCGCCGGCAGCGAGCGCAGCGTCTCCAGCGTGATCTCGCGGGCAAAGTAGGGCTCCGTGACGCGGGCGTATTCGGCCTTGAGGTCGCGCACGACGTCGCGGTAGGCGGGTTTGTCCGCGGCCCAAGCGGTGAAGCGCTCCTCGTAGTCGCGCTTCGAGGCCACGGTGCCGCGGCGCGTGAGGCCCAGCACCTCGCCCTGCCATTTCTTCCAGGCGTTGGCGATGGCGGCGTGCTTGGCCGCATAGTGGATGCGCAGCGCGGGGTCGCTCGCCTGGGCGGCGGCGATGATTGCGAGGCGACCGTCGCGGATGGCGATCTTCGCCGGGTCGGAGCGCTCGGCGATGTAGGCCACGGCATCCGAGAGGATGTACTCCTGCGTGTTGCCCGGGAAGCCGTAAATCATCGTGAAGTCCCCCTCGCGCACCCCCTTCGTCGAGATCGTGAAGTGCTTTTTCGGCCGGTAGGGGACGTTGTCGGGCGAGTAGGCCGCCGGCTTGTTATCCTTTGAGGCGTAGATGCGGAAGAGGGAGAAGTCGCCCGTATGGCGCGGCCAGATCCAGTTGTCGGTGTCGCCGCCGAACTTGCCGATCGACGAGGGAGGCGCCGCCACGAGGCGCACGTCGTCGAACTGCTCGTAGACGAACAGGAACTGCTGGTTGCCGTAGTACATCTGTTCGACCGAGGCCCGGTAGCCCGTCCCTTCGGCCTCGGCCGCACGGATGATCTCCGCGGCCGTCTCGCCCGCCGCGAGGCGGTCGGTGATCTCCTCCATCCTGACGAGGAACTTCACGTTCAGCTTCTCGTTGGGCAGCTCCTCGGCGCGCGTGCGGGCCCAGAATCCGTAGGTCAGGTAGTCGTGCTCGACGGACGAGTGGGCCTGGATGGCGTCGTAGCCGCAGTGGTGGTTGGTCAGCAGCAGCCCTTCGGCCGAGATCAGCTCGCCCGTGCAGCCGCCGTCGAAGAGTACGACGGCATCCTTCATCGAGGCGCGGTTGATCGAGTAGATCTCTTCGGCCGTGAGGCGGAATCCTTTGGCGCGCATGTCGTCGATGCGCGTCGAGATGAGGCTCGGGAGCCACATGCCCTCATCGGCGAGGGCGGGCAGCAGCGTCAGCGCCGCCAGCAGTGTCAGCAAGGTTCTTTTCATAGGGTTATAAAAGGTCGGTGAATTTTTCCAGTTCGGTGTAGAGCCGCTGTACGGGCAGCCCCATGACGTTGTAGAACGAGCCGTCGATGCGCTCGATCGCGGCGTAGCCGATCCACTCCTGAATGCCGTAGGCGCCGGCCTTGTCGAAGGGACGGAACGTGTCGACATAGTAGACGGTCTCCTCGTCGGTCAGGGGGCGGAACCAGACGTCGGTCTCGACGGCGAAGGTGTGCATGCGGGTGGCGGTGCGGAGCGTGACGCCCGAGACGACCGTGTGGCGGTGGCCCGAGAGGGCGCGGAGCATCGCCAGTGCCTCGTCGCGTCCGGCAGGCTTGCCCAGCACGCGGTCGCGGAGCACGACCACCGTGTCGGCCGTGAGCAGGATCTCCCCGGCGGCGAGCGGCGCGGGGTAGGCCTCGCTCTTGAGGCGCGAGAGGAAGACCGGTACCTCGCGGGCGGGCAGTGCCGCGGGGTAGTGCTCTTCGCAGTCGTATTTCGGGGCAAGAGTGTAGGGCAGGCCGCAGGCGGTCATGAGCTCCCGGCGGCGCGGGGACTGCGAGGCGAGCAGCAGGCGGCGGGAGCGGAGTTTTTCGTGCAGCAGCATGGTGTGCGGATGTTAGCGGATGTCGAAATTGAGCAGTTTGCGCCCCTCGAGTGTGGCGCGGAGGTTGTCGCCCGCACGAACGGGCCCGATCCCGGCCGGGGTGCCGGTGTAGAGCAGGTCGCCCATGCGCAGGGTCATCTGCTGCGACACGGCGACGATCAGCCGGTCGACGTCGAAGAGCATCTCGGACGTGTCGCCGCGCTGGCGCACCTGGCCGTTGACCTCCAGCGTGAAGTGCAGGCGGCGGATGTCGCCGCCCAGCTCCGATAACGGGATGAACACGGGTGAGAGGGCCGCCGAGTGGTCGAAGGCCTTGCTGCGCTCCCACGGCAGCCCCTCGGCGATGGCCTGCCGCTGGAGGTCGCGGGCCGTGAAGTCGATGCCAAGTCCCACCTCGTCGTAGTAGCGGTGGGCGAAGCGCTCGGAGATGGCGCGGCCCACGCGGTTGATGCGCACGACCAGCTCGCACTCGTAGTCCACCTGCTGCGAGAAGGCGGGGATGTAGAAGGGGTCGTTGTTGCGCAGCAGCGCCGTGTCGGGCTTCAGGAACCAGACCGGCTCGGCCGGGCGGGCGGTGCCGCCGCCGACGGCGCGGTGCAGCTCTTCGGCGTGCGCCGCATAGTTGCGGGCGATGCAGATGATCTTCATGGTGTCGTATGGTTCGGACCCGTCGGCCGGGCGGGGCGCCCGAGCAGGCGCTCCGTGAGCCGTTTGCGGATCGGTATGTCGTAGTATTTCAGGCTGACCCATGCCAGCAGCAGGCACCCCGCGACGAGCGCCGCGGCTCCGGGCAGCGACTCGCCGAAGGTGAGCTGTTCGCGCTTCACCCACCCGTAGTAGAGGTAGATGAAGGGGTAGTGGACGATGTAGAGCGGGTAGGAGATCGCACCCAGGAAGCGGCACAGCGCCCCCGTGAAGCGGTCGGTCGTTTGGCCCGAGGCGCCGATCCACACCAGCAGCGGGAAGGCCGCGACGGCGCAGAGCGTGTCGTAGAGGCCGTTCATCCAGCGGGCGTCGGCCCCGCCGATGCGGGGCACGGTGAGCAGCGCGACGACCGCCAGCCCCGACCACCAGAAGGCGCCGCGGATGCGGAGCGCCCCGCCGCGGCGGAAGAGGTGGTAGAGGAGCAGTCCGGCCGGGAAGGCGAACAGCACGCGGAGTATGCCGCCGAGAAACTCCATGCCCGTGAGCGAGTAGCCGACGCAGATGTCGCCCAGCGGCCCGAGCGTGGCGTAGAGGGCCAGCCCGGCTCCGGTTGCGGCGACCAGCGCGGCGAGGGCGCGGGTCGACAGGCGGTGGATGAAGAGCGCATAGCAGAGGTTGGCGATGTACTCGAAGAGCAGCGACCAACTCGGGCCGTTGAGCGGGTACATCTCGCCCAGCCCGCGGATCTCGCACCCTACGGGTGCCGGGAGGAGCAGGGCGTTGAGTAGCGTGGCGACGGCCAGTGCCCCGAGGCTTACGGACGCCACGTCCCAGACGGGGCACTCCTGCACGTAGAACATCGCCCCGCCGAGCAGCGCCCCGAAGAGGATCATCGGGTGCAGGCGCACGAGGCGCCGCTTGAGGAACGCTCCGGCCGTGAGGTGCCGCCAGCGGTCGTCGTAGGCGTATCCGATGACGAAGCCCGAGAGGAGGAAGAAGAAGTCGACGGCCAGGTAGCCGTGGTTGATGCGCTGGTCGAGGTGGCTCGTGGCGTAGGCCTCGAACAGGTGGAAGCAGACGACCACGAGGGCCGCCACGCCGCGCAGTCCGTCGAGGATCGCGTAGTGGGGTTTCGTATCGGGAAAGGCACCGGTCCGGGGTTGTGTCATGGGTGTTGTCGGTGTTCGGGTTCGGTTATTTTTCCGGCTTTCCGGCGCGCAGCAGTTCGACCATGCGTGCGGCGAAGCGGTCGCTGGCTCCGGGGCCGCCGATGACGGTGCGCAGCTCCCGGAAGTCGGCCAGCATGCGTTCGCGCTTTTCGCCGCCGGGCAGGATCGCGCGCAGCTCGCGCTCGGCGCGCGTCGTGTCGAGGCTGGACTGAAGCACCTCGGCCACCGATTCGCGCCCGAGGTTGAGGTTCACGAGTGAGATCCACGGGCAGCGCACCACAAGGGGCATGCAGCGGTACTCGATGGCCGGCAGACGGTAGACGACCACCTCGGGCGTGCCCAGCAAGGCCGTCTCGAGCGTTGCCGTGCCCGAGGTGACGACGGCGGCCTCGGCGGCAAGGAGCGTCTCGTAGGTCTGGTCGCAGACGTAGCGGATGCCGCTTTCGGCGGCCGCCTCCTCGTAGAGTGCGCGGTCGAGCCACGGCACCCCTGCCACGACGAACTGCCAGCCCTCGAAGCGCTGTGCCAGGCGTGCCATGAGCGGAAGGTTCTTGCGGATCTCCGAGCGGCGGCTGCCGGCCAGCAGGGCGATGATCGGCCGCGGGTCGAGGCCGTTGCGGCGGCGAAACTCCTCGGGTGTCGGGAGTGCGGCACGGCGTGCCTCCAGTGCGTCGACCAGCGGGTTGCCCTCGAAGAGGGGCTCGATGCCGTGGCGCGGGAAGTAGTCGCACTCGAAGGGGAAGATGACGAAGAGGCGGTCGACGTCGCGCCGCAGCGCGCGGATGCGCCCCTCGCGCGAGGCCCAGACCTTCGGGGCGATGTAGTAGAAGGTGCGGATGCCGTGTGCATGGGCCCAGCGGGCCATCTTCATGTTGAAGCCCGGGTAGTCGACGAGGATCAGCACGTCGGGCTGCCAGGCGGCAACCTCCTCGCGGCACTCGCGCATCTGACGGCGGATCGTGTCGAGGTTGCGCAGCACCTGCACCACGCCGAAGAACGACGTCTCGCGGTAGTGCTTGCAGAGGTTCTGCGCGCCGCCCGCCGCGGCCATCAGGTCCCCGCCCCAGAAGCGGAACTCCGCCGCGGGGTCGGCCTTGCGGAGCCCCTTGATGAGGTTTGCGCCGTGCAGGTCACCCGACGGCTCGCCGGCAATGAGAAAATACTTCATGAACCTGTCACTTTTTACCTTTCACCTTTCACTTTTCCAGCAGGTCGGGACGCAGGCGGCGCGTGCGCTCCCACGACTGTTCGTCCTGCCACTTCTCGATCTCGGCGAAGTTGCCCGACAGCAGCACGTCCGGCACGCGCCAGCCCCGGAACTCTGCGGGCCGCGTGTAGATGGGCGGCGCCAGCAGGTTGTCCTGGAACGAGTCGGTCAGCGCCGAGGCCTCGTCACCGATCGCCCCGGGGATGAGCCGCACGACCGAGTCGGCGATGATGCAGGCGGCCAGCTCGCCCCCCGTGAGGACGTAGTCGCCGATCGAAATCTCGCGCGTGATGAGGTGCTCGCGGATGCGGTGGTCGATGCCCTTGTAGTGGCCGCAGAGGATGATGATGTTCTCGAGCGTCGAGAGACGGTTGGCCTCGTGCTGGTCGTAGCGCACGCCGTCGGGCGAGGTGTAGATCACCTCGTCGTAGTGCCGCTCGGACTGGAGCTTCTCGACCAGCTCGAAGACCGGTTCGCACTTCATGACCATGCCCGCCTCGCCGCCGAACGGATAGTCGTCCGTCGTCTTGCGGCGGTCGTGGGCGTAGTCGTGGAGGTTGTGTACGACGATTCGGGCAAAGCCCTTCTCCTGCGCCCGCTTGAGGATCGATTCGTTCAGGGGCGAGGTCATGAGGTCGGGGACCGAGGAGATGATGTCGATGCGCATGGCAGTGTCGTTTTTTCGGATTTACTGCGGCCGGAAGATGATGTCCTTCGTCGAGCCGGCGGCCAGCGGCACTTCGCGGCCGTTGTCGAGCGTGAAGCCCGCATAGCCCATCGCGGTGAAGAGGCGGATGATCTCCGGCCGGTTTTCGCCGCCCGTCTCGATGAGCACCACGGGGCGCAGGCGCTCCAGAAGGGGCTGCATCTCGCGCATGACGTGGAGCTCGTACCCCTCGATGTCGCACTTGACGAAGTCCAGACGGTCGAGCGATGCGAAGAGCCGGCTGCCGCGCCGCATTTCGGCCTCGAAGGCGACGCCCCGGGCCGTGCCGCGCTCATCGACGAAGTTCTGCCCCGTGCCGAGGTAGCCCGTCGCGCAGGCCGAGTCGTTGGCCATGCGCACGGTGTGCTCCTCCTCGCCGAGGGCGTAGGGGAGGATCTCGACGTTGCGGCAGCGGCGCGTGTTGTGGCGCAGAACCTCCAGCATGGGCGGCATGGGCTCCACGGCAAGGACGCGCCCCGCGGGCCCGACCAGCCGCGACAGCGTGCGGGTGTAGTAGCCGAGGTTGGCGCCGATGTCGATGCAGACGTCGCCCTTGCGGACGAGCGACGCGAGGTGGTAGACATACTCCGTGGCGGGGGCGCGGCGTCCGATGCCGAGGCGCTGCCAGAGGAAGAACAGGCGGCTCACGGCGCGGAGGTAGCCCCCGAGCGGCAGCGTGCGGTAGAGTATTCGGTGGATCAGGCTTTTCATCTTGCTGGTGTGTGGGCCGGGCCGCCGCGGCGCCGTGCGGGGCGTGTCGCCGGGGTCCGGCGGGGCGGATTTACCGGTCGCGGTAGTTGACCTCCTCGTTGAGAACCTCGACAATGAAGGGGTTGTAGAGCGCCTCGTGGCCGAGCGTCGTCTCGGGTCCGTGGCCCGGATAGACGTGCGTCTCGTCGCCCAGGGGCAGGAGCCGGTCGAGGATCGAGCGCATGATCCACGAATAGTCGCCGCCCGGCAGGTCCGTGCGGCCGATCGACTCGCGGAAGAGCGTGTCGCCCGTGAAGAGGGCCTTCGACTGCGGGTCGTGGAAGGCCACGTGGCCCGGCGTGTGGCCCGGCGTCGGGATTACCCGCAGGGTCGTCTTTCCGAAGCGCAGCTCCGTCATCGTCTCCAGATCGAGGTCCACCGAGGGCATGGCGCCGGTCTTCACGCCGAAGACCGACCCGCTCACCGAGGCGTTGTCCAGCAGGAACCGGTCCTTCGACGAGAGGGCGAAGGGGATGCCGTAGCGCTGCTTGAGGTGCTCGACGCCCATCGTGTGGTCGAAGTGTCCGTGGGTGTTGGCCGCAAGGACGGGTTTCAGCCCGTGCCGGGCGATGAAGTTGTCCAGCGCGGCATCCTCGCGCGGCGAGGAGTTGCCGGCGTCGATGACGATGCACTCGTTCGTGTCGTCCCAGACGACATAGGTGTTCTCCTGGATCGGATTGAATTGCAGACAGGCGATTTTCATGTTGCGGACTTTTGTGCCGTTTTTGTACGTTGGGACAAAGATACGATTTTTTGCGGGAAAATACCCGTTTCGGATTTTCTCTTGCCCGCTTTGTGCCGGTCCGTTCCGGCGCCGCAGCACGCCGACGGCCGCCCCAAACAGGGGCGGCCGTCCGTATCGGGCCGGGTTTCCGGAGTGCGGTGTGCCGGTGTGTGCCAGCGGGGCGTGCGTGGTGCGGCCAGTCTATTCGGCGTCGGGATCGTATTCTTCGTAGCCGAGGTAGGTGTCGATCGTTTCCCGGTCGGTCACCAGTTTGCCCGAGATGAGACAGTAGTCGTAGTAGATGCCCTCCGACGTGCGGCCGCCCCAGTAGGCGAAGGGCTGCATTCCCTTCATTACGAAGAGCCCCTCCCTGTAGCCGAGCAGTTCGAGCGTCGTGCGGGCGGCATGCTGGTCGTAGTTTGCCGTCGGGGCCTCCAGCTCGATGCGGGGGTTGTAGAGCTCGATCGTGTTGGGCAGGCTTTCGCTGACGCACCATTCGATCTCTTCATAGAACGGTGGTTTCAATGGATCATAGTCCGGGAAATGAAATATCCGGCCGCTGCCGTCGGGGAAAAGCATCATCCTTTGGATGATGGAGCCTCCGGCGAATCTGGCGTTGGTTACAAGTTCGCCGTTGGAATAGCTGACATCCAGTCTGTCGACCGTCCACAGACTTTGCTGGACGTCGCTGACGAAAGAGGTCATGTCGACCGGGCCGTCAAAATTGCCCATGGTTTCCTGGATTATCTGCTCCTCCGGTGTCAGAGTCGGAATTTCGGACCCGCTGTTGCAGGCAGTCAATAATGCGAGGCCACACAATATATTGATTAAATGCTTTTTCATGATAATTTTTGAATTAAATTACATCGATTGATATGATCATGCCAAGATTTACATAAACATCGCTTCCGACAGAGCATGAATTCAAAACAGTAAAATATCCATTGTAAGTGCCGTTCCATCCCCAATTGCAGTAGAGCAAATTGGTGGTTACAACAGTTGAATGGGTGAGAACATAATCATGGGTGTTAAAATTTATTTTAATGCTTTTATCTAAAGCAGAAGTGTCGGAGTAACGACCTCATCCAATTTCGTGCATGATGTTAAATGGGATGATAACGTGCTAATTAATAGCAGACTAATTGTTGTAAGACGATGTGTTCTCATAGGCGTATGGTTTTTGGGGGTTGGAAAAAGTGGTCTCAAACTGTTTGTCAAATTTAAAAATAAAAACAAATAAAAGCAAAAAAATATTGACTAAAAGGTATTTAATTCAATTTCGGATTGTAATTGACAGGGGTGTAGATCGGCCGTCGGACGGTTCTGGCGGG
>OHVZ01000501.1_pt1 | contig 17561 bp, 16 predicted proteins | sample 1579561 | NCBI WGS metagenome assembly OHVZ01 (sample SAMEA3882547, study PRJEB24775) | human gut metagenome | biome: human-associated habitat; feature: intestine environment; material: feces | place: Netherlands | collected 2009/2010
GGAAAATGCACCGGAAGGAGCATATTTCGATCCCAGAATGTATATGAACAGCGTATATCATCTGTTTGACAGGGTGAGAGCCGATATCGGATGGGGCGTGGAAGTGATGCATGATGTGCATGAGCGTCTGTCCCTGGCGCAGACCATAGAATTTGCTAAGGAACTGGAGCAGTACAAGCTGTTCTTCCTGGAGGATTCACTGGCACCGGAATATGATGAATTTTTCAAGACCCTGCGTGAACACACCACTCTGCCGCTGGCAATGGGCGAGCTGTTCACCAATCCTGCGGAGTGGAAGCCGTTAGTACAGAATCAATGGATCGATTTTATTCGTGTTCATTTAAGTGATATCGGTGGAATCACTCCTGCGAGAAAGCTTGCACACTATTGTGAAGCCTATGGAGTAAGAACTGCATGGCACGGTCCCAATGACCTGTCTCCCATCGGTATGGCTGCGCAGATGCATCTGGATCTCAACTGTCATAACTTCGGAATCCAGGAGTTCTCCGGATTCTCCGAAGAAGAGCAGGCAGTATTCCCCGGCTGCCCTGTAGTAAAGAACGGTTATGCTTATGTGAATGATAAATCCGGCATCGGTGTGGACTTCGATGAGAAGGAAGCGCTGAAATATCCGGAGGTTCAAATGGATCATAGCTGGCTCTTCTCCAGACTTCCCGACGGCACTCCCGTGAGACCGTAAATCATCACACAGACCCCGGCGGTTATCTTTATGCTATGTCTGTGCTGACACGAATGAAAATGCGAGATATTGATACAGGCACATCAGCTTGGCTGATGTGCCTTTTTATATAAAGTTTTTTATAAAAAGTTTACAAAATTTTACGATAATGTTCAAAAATATACAATTTATCAAAAGTGATGTAGACAAACAATAAAAAGATGGGTAATATGTATATGTAATCAGCCAGATGAACGATAAGTATGTACAATATGCTACATATTTAAAGCAAGAAATATAAAATAAGGAGGAATGTTGCCGATGAAACAGTTCAGCTATATCATTAAGGATGAGATCGGTCTGCATGCACGTCCTGCGGGACTGCTCGCCAAGGAAGCGAAAAAGTATCAGAGTACAGTGACACTTTCCTGTAAGGGGAAATCAGCTGCAGCAAGCAAGCTGATGGCGATCATGGGAATGGGCGTGAAGCACGGAGACAATGTGGAAGTCACGATAGAAGGAGCGGATGAAGATACCGCCGCAGCAGAGCTTCAGAAGTTTTTCCGTGAGAACCTCTAGGAGAAGACCTGCACGACAGAGTTTGGAAGGTAGAAAATGGAAAAATATATTGGAAAATCCGTATATAAGGGAACAGCGATCGGACCTGTCAGTGTTTTGAAGAAAAAGGACAGTCTCGTTAAGAGGATCCATATCGACAACACAGCGGAAGAACTGAAACGGCTGGATGCGGCTAAGGAACGTACGATGACGCAGCTGGGGCAGTTATACGAGAAGGCTCTGCAGGAGGTCGGAGAAGTCAATGCAGCCATTTTCGAGGTGCATCAGATGATGCTCGAGGATGACGATTATCAGGATGCCATTCACAGCATGATTCAGAACGAAGAAGTGAATGCAGAGTATGCGGTGGCAGTGACCGGTGATAATTTTGCAGAGATGTTCGCCAACATGGATGATGAATATATGCAGGCCCGCTCTGCGGATGTCAGGGATATCTCCAACCGGCTCGTCCGCAATCTGTCCGGGGAGGAGCAGATTGACTGGAGTACCATGGAGCCGTCGATCATTGTGGCAGATGATCTGACTCCCAGTGAGACGGTACAGATGGATAAGAGTAAGATCCTGGCCTTTGTCACAGTACATGGCTCAACGAATTCCCATACTGCGATCCTTGCACGTATGATGAATATTCCGGCACTGATAGGGGTACCGTTGGAACTGGAGAAAATCCATAACGGGACCAGGGCTATTGTGGACGGCAGGGAAGCGGTATTTTACCTGGATCCTGAGGAAGAGCAGATCCGGCAGGCAGAAGCGGCACAGCAGACGGAACAGAGACTAAGAAGCCTGCTGGCAGAATACAAGGGACGGGAATCCGTGACAAAGAGCGGACGCAAGGTCAATGTATATGCAAATATCGGCAGCGTATCGGATGTGGCATATGTACTGGAGAATGATGCGGAGGGTATCGGCCTGTTCCGCAGTGAATTCTTATATCTCGGAAGGGACTCTCTTCCGGATGAGACAGAACAGTTCAATGCTTACCGTCAGGTGCTGCAGATGATGGCAGGGAAAAAGGTCATCATCCGTACCCTTGATATCGGCGCAGACAAAAATGTAGATTACCTCGGACTGGGCAAGGAAGATAATCCTGCCATGGGATACCGTGCGATCCGGATCTGTCTGGAGCAGCCGGAGATCTTCAAGACACAGCTGAGAGCACTTCTCAGGGCGGCAAAATACGGAACATTGGCTATTATGTATCCGATGATCATTTCCGTGGAGGAAGTGCTGGATATTCAGAAAATCGTGGCTGAGGTGGCTAAGGAGCTGGAGGAAGAAAAGCTTCCTTATGTAATTCCGGAACAGGGAATTATGATCGAGACTCCTGCGGCTGTCATGATGAGTGAGGAGCTGGCGGAGCATGTTGATTTCTTCAGTATCGGCACGAATGATCTGACACAGTATACGTTGGCTATCGACAGGCAGAACAACAGATTGGACAGATTCTATAATCCACATCATGAGGCAGTCCTGCGTATGATACAGATGACTGTTGATGGGGCACATAAGCATGGAAAATGGGTCGGCATCTGCGGAGAGCTGGGAGCGGATACGACACTGACCACACGATTTGTGCAGATGGGAATTGATGAACTCAGTGTGGCACCGTCCATGGTGCTGAATGTCCGTAGTAAAATATGCGAAATGGAGTGAGAGATTCATGAGAATATACAAAGCAAAAGATTATGCAGATATGAGCAGAAAGGCTGCAAATATCGTATCGGCACAGGTTATTATGAAACCAAACTGTGTTCTCGGACTGGCTACGGGATCCACTCCCATCGGCCTGTATAAACAGCTGGTGGAATGGTTCCGCAAGGGAGATCTGGACTTTTCTGAGGTTATGACGGTGAACCTGGATGAATATAAAGGCCTGAGCCGGGAAAACGATCAGAGTTATTACTATTTTATGCACCAGAATCTGTTTGACCATGTGAATATCCCGGTGGAAAATACACATCTGCCAAACGGAATGGAACCGGATTCGGAGAAAGAATGCCGTAGATATACGGAACTGATCCAGTCACTGGGCGGCGTGGACCTGCAGCTTTTGGGAATTGGACATAACGGGCACATCGGCTTCAACGAACCGGGAGAGAGTTTTGACAAGCAGGTACATTGTGTGAACCTGACAGAGTCTACGATCGAAGCCAACAAGAGATTCTTCGCATCGGCGGAGGATGTCCCGAAGCAGGCATACACCATGGGGATCAAGACCATTATGCAGGCGAAGAAAATATTGATCGTAGCCAGCGGCGAAGACAAGGCGGAGATCGTACAGAAAGCTTTCTTCGGCCCCATTACACCGCAGGTGCCGGCATCGGTATTACAGCTTCATAATGATGTGACACTGGTGGCAGACGAAGCAGCGCTTAGTAAGCTTTCTGAATAAGAAAGGGGAAGCTGATAGGTCATGAGAATCAGAAATGCAAATATATATACAGAAGAGCATCGGTTTGTCAGAGGGGATGCAGCCGTGGAGAACGGCAGGTTCGTAAGCTGCACCGGGGATCCGGCAGGTGAGGAAGCTGTTGTGGATGCCAAAGGCATGTATCTGATACCGGGACTGGTGGATATTCATTTCCATGGTTGTAAGGGCGCAGATATGTGTGACGGTACGAAGGAAGCACTGGATGTCATCACATCATATGAAGCATCTGTCGGTGTGACAAGTGTCTGCCCGGCTACCATGACGATCCCTAAGGATGAACTGCTGGAGGTCATGAAAAATGCCGGCAACTATGAGTATTCCGGTGGATCCCACCTGGTGGGCATCAATATGGAAGGACCTTTTATCAGTCCGGCGAAAAAGGGTGCTCAGGCTGCAGAAAATATCATGCACTGCGATTATGAATATTTCAGTCAGCTGCAGAAAGCGGCGAACGGGCTGATCAAGCTGGTAGATATCGCACCGGAAGAGCCGGGAGCAATGGAATTTATCGACAGAGCCAAAGGAGAAGTGGTCATTTCACTGGCGCATACAGCTTCCGGTTATGATACAGCAAGGGAAGCCATTGAACGTGGAGCATCTCATGCGACACATTTGTATAATGCAATGCCGCCGCTGAACCACAGGGAGCCCGGCGTGATCGGAGCAGTGAGAGATTCAGAAAAATGTCATCCGGAGCTGATCTGTGATGGTGTACACATTCATCCGTCAGTGATCCGTGCAACGTTTGCGATGTTTGGCGCTGACCGCATGATCCTGATCAGTGACAGTATGCGTGCAACGGGACTGGAGGATGGTGAATATACGCTGGGAGGACAGCCGGTTACTGTCAGAGGCAATCTGGCTACCCTGCATGACGGCACGATCGCCGGATCTGCGACGAATCTGATGGATTGTATGCGGTTTGTAGTAAAAACAGTCGGTCTCCCGTTAGAGACGGCAGTGATGTGTGCCACGGAGAATCCGGCGAAGGAGATCGGCATTTTCAATGAAGTGGGCAGTATATCCGTTGGTAAGAGGGCAGATTTCGTACTCCTGGATCAGGAACTGAACATTGTAGCGGTATATATCGACGGAAAGGAGTTCACATGTTAGATTTTTTGAAAGGTAAGCGAAAAGGAAATTGTATCGGATCTCCCTGTAAGGGGAAGGCAGTTGCTCTTACGGAGGTGCCGGATCCTACATTTTCCGAGAAGATACTTGGAGACGGATTTGCAGTGATCCCCTCTGAGGGGAAAATATATGCTCCCGCAGACGGAGAGGTGACCGTGGTATTTGATACGCTCCATGCGATCACCATGACAACGGATCAGGGAGCGGAGCTTCTGATCCACATCGGACTGGACACCGTGACACTCAAGGGAGCCCCCTTCACGGCACATGTTGCTGCCGGAGACCATGTCAAAAAGGGCGATCTTCTGCTGGATGCGGATCTGGAGAAGATTCAGGAAGCCGGACTGCATATCATCACTCCGGTACTGGTCTGCAATACTGATGAATATAACAAGATCAGTATTCTGAAAGAGGGAGAGGTATCTCCCGGCGAGGACGTGCTCCAGATCTCTTAAGAGCGGTACGTCCGTATCAACTAATGAAACTGACCGGAACTGTTCCGGTTTAGTATAATGTAAAGGAGGAGAAATGTATGAAGTTTCTTCAAAAACTGGGTAAAGCGTTAATGCTTCCCGTAGCGGTTCTGCCGATCTGCGGTATCCTCATGGGTATTGGTTACTGGTTGTGCCCGGCAACAATGCAGGGTGGTGAGATCTCGGGCGCGGCAAATCTGATCGGTCTGTTCCTCGTAAAAGCTGGTGGTGCTCTGATCGACAACATGGCGATCCTGTTCGCAATCGGTGTAGGTGTCGGTATGTCAGAGAAAAATGACGGTACCGGAGCCATTGCAGCTCTGGCTTCCTGGCTGATGCTCACAACACTTCTGTCTACCGGATTTGTTACGACCATTATGCCCTCTATCGCTGAGGATGCTACCAAGACACTGGCATTCGATAAGATTGCGAATCCCTTTATCGGTATTATTGCCGGTATTATCGGTTCCATGTGCTACAACAAGTTCAAGGATACCAAGCTTCCTGACTGGCTGTCCTTCTTCAGTGGTAAGCGCTGCGTAGCTATCGTAGCAGGTGTGGTATCTATTCTGGCATCTGTTGTACTGCTGTTCGTATGGCCTTTACTGTTCGGCGGTCTGGTAGCTCTCGGTGAAGCTATCGTAAGTCTGGATGTATTCGGTGCCGGCATTTATGCTTTCCTGAACCGTCTGCTGATCCCTACCGGATTACATCACGCACTGAACAACGTATTCTGGTTCGATACCATAGGACTGGGAGATCTGCAGCACTTCTGGAAAGGTGAGACAAGCGCTGATGTATCCTGGAGCCTTGGAATGTATATGTCCGGCTTCTTCCCTTGTATGATGTTCGGTGTCCCCGGTGCGGCTCTGGCAATGGTAAAATGTGCAAAGCCCGCCAAGAAAAAGGCAGCGATCGGTCTGGTAGCTTCCGCAGCAATCTGTTCCTTCATCTGCGGCGTTACCGAGCCCTTTGAGTTTGCATTCATGTTCTTAGCTCCCGGACTGTATGTGATCTACGCAGCACTGTACGGCATCTTCACCATGATCACTGTTGCTCTTGGCTTCCGTGCAGGCTTCAGCTTCTCCGCAGGTGCGATGGATCTGCTGTTCTCATCCTCCCTGCCTGCAGCAGCCAGAATCTGGCTGATCATCCCTCTGGGTATCGCAGCATTTCTTGTATTCTACTTCGTATTCCTCTTCGCTATCAAGAAATGGGATCTGAAGACCCCCGGTAGAGAAGATGATGATGTAGAAGCAGAGAAGAAGATCGAGCTGGCAAATGATGATTTCGCAGCAATCGCAGCAACCATTCTGGAAGGCTGCGGCGGCAAGGACAACATTGCAAGCATTGACAACTGCATCACAAGACTGAGACTGGAAGTAAAAGACATTACCGCAGTGAATGATAAGGTGATCAAATCTGCAGGCGTAGCCGGTGTCATGAAACCCGGTAAGACCTCCGTTCAGGTAATCATCGGACCTAAGGTTCAGTTCGTAGCGGATGCATTTTCCAAGCTTTGCGAATAATAAAGCACTGATAAAACTGAATATATGACCGCAAGAAAGACCTGCTTGGGAAGACCATGCGGGTCTTTCTTATACGCAGGCCCGATGCCTGCGGGATGTATTGTAATGTAATGGAGAGAAAAGTCATGAAAAAATCAACAGAAAAGTATAACCCGGCGATATATAGCATGTCTTCGGATAGACCGGATTCGCTGAAGCAGCGTGAAATTCATTTTCTGAACGGATCGACAGCCAAAATGCAGGCCGGATATTTCTCGGTGACAGAGGACACACGAGGGAAGGGGGGATACAATATCTATTATTATTGTGATGAGTGTCTAAGTGATAATGATAGTGTGAAAAATAAGCATCTGGATACCTGTGCGACAACATTTCTGTGATGGCGCTTGAGAGGAATATGTTATCTTCCCAGACATAACCCGATATTATCAGAAATATAGCAGATGTACCCATGCTTCCCGGCGTAGGTGGCTGCCTGCCTGCGGATGGTGGGATCCGTTGCGTATTCCAGGGTGTAAGCGGTACAGCCGTGTGACATAGCCAGATCTAGATACTCAGTATAGTATTCACGCGTGCTTTGATCATTTTTAGTATAGACATCCTTTGAAAAATCATACGCAGTAAAGACGTTCTCCTGGTTTACCCCATCGATGAGAACGTTTTTTTCTGTTGTAAGATATTTTTTTACAAAACAGTCCCCGCCGTTGATCATGATCTTTCTGCCGGTATGGTCCATATAGTCCAGAATCGTAAGGATTCCGTCATAGATGGATTCCTGCGGATAGTTATAGTATACATCCGTGTTATCGACAAAAAAGCCGTCCACACCCTTCTGTACCAGGGCGTCTACTCTGGAAGCTGTACATGCCTGCCATTCCGGAACTGAGACATCGATCCATTTTTCCTCCGGCCAGTTCTCATAGGCACCCAGAGTATATTTCTCAAAGTCTGTATCATAGGACCGGAAGCTCTCGATCGATCCGATATTGATATAGGAGTAGATTTCGCGGATACCATTTTCTCTTAAATGGGCAATGTCATTTTGGGAAAAATATTCCGCATCTATGACAAGCAGATCAATGTCAGAAAGCTTTTCTATGATTTCAGAATCTTCGCCGATCAGGACAACGTATTTTTCTGCTTCATCGGAAGGATCAACGGAGCAGGCACTGAGCAGGGCGGCAGATAATATCAGAACGAGAACACATATTTTTCTTAAGAATAGTTTCGTTTTCTTCAATTAACGGCACCTCCTTTTTCCACGATCAGCACTCATATCTGCATCCAGATAATTATACTATAGATGGCATCGCATTGCATCTATTTTAGAGCGTTTGGAGGGAAGGAAGCAGGAAGAAAGCATAGATAGAAAATGTTGTTAAAATATCGGTAAAAATGGTGAAAATATCGAAAAATATTGCAATTTGTGGTATAATTTTTATGTAAAACTAAGATGATGCCGGGATCAAAAATTACCGGCTTTATGCGTTCAACGGTTAAGATGACCGGGAAAGTAGGAAGTTATATGAAGATTCAGGATTTTTGTGACATGAACAAATTCGAGCAGATTATGAAGAACTGGGCAAACAGCACGGGACTGGCAACCGTGGCTGTGGGTGCAGACGGAAAATACATCAGTGACTGTTATAATTTTACGGAGTTCTGTATTGATCTGACGAGAGGAAGCGCAGAGGGGAAAAAGCGCTGCGAGCAGTGTGACAGAGAAGGCCATGGTGTGTATCCCTGCCATGCGGGACTTGTGGATTTTGGTATTCCGATCACACTGGAGGATGGAACCGTGCTGGGCAGTATTATCGGAGGACAGGTGCTGCCGGAGAATCCGGATGAGGAGAAGTTCCGTCAGACAGCGAGAGAGCTGGGTATTGACGAGGATAAATATATTAAGGCCCTGAAAAAGGTAAATGTGAAGACTAAGGAGCAAATAGATGCATCTGCAAATCTGTTGGGAGATGTGATCAACATGTTTGTGAGATCAAGCTATGCTCATCGTAGAAATACAAATCTGGTAGGAGAATTAAAAGGCGGTATTGCAGATGCTGCACAGCAGATCGCAGAAGCGGAAGACAGAACGAAGGAAATCGACGGTTATAGCAAGAGACAGCAGATTCTGGCGCTGAATGCATCCATTGAAGCAGCCAGGGCAGGAGATCAGGGAAAGGGCTTTGCGGTGGTAGCAACGGAGGTCCAGAAGCTGGCGAGAGATATGGCAGCCTCCAGTGAAGCGATCAAGAAGATTCTCGGACAGTTATCTCATACGATCAACAATTTGAATCAGTAAGAAAAAATATAATATAAAGACCGCATTTCTGATCGGTGACAAGGATCGGAAATGTGGTCTTTTTGCATTATTACTATCAATGTATTCAGAAAAGAAGACGATATACATAGTAAGATAACTGTGAAAACAAACGGATTTGGCATCTATTTTCAAGGAGGAGATAAGTATGACAGAGATAGGGGTAAGCAGCATCGGTGCATATGCTGCGCAGAGTAATTACAGCAAGAATACCAAGAACAAGACAATGAAGGATACGACGAGTGCTTCAGGCACGGTCGATACTTCCAAAGCAAAGCAGACGACGGGGAATTATGGTCAGACCATCGGTCAGCCGGAGTTGTCGGAGAAGGCTGCGAAATACTATGAGCAGCTGAAGAAGAAGTACGGAAATTATGATTTTATTCTGGTCAGCAGAGATCAGAAGGAGAATGCAAAAGCCAATGCTGCAAAATATGCCAACGGCTATAAGACGGTTGTTCTCATTGATGAGGACAAGATCGAACAGATGGCAACAGACGAGAAATTCCGCAAACAGTATGAGGGAATCCTGAGCGGTGCCGCTGCACAGATACAGCAGTTAAAGACCAGCCTGCAGAGTTCCGGTGCGAATGTCAAGGGCTTTGGAATGCAGGTAAATGATGGAGGAACACTGTCATTTTTCGCTGTATTGAAGAAATCCAGCGCCGAGCAGAAGGCCCGGATCGAGAAAAAGGCTGAGCAGAAGAAAACAGAGAAAAAGGCTGCGGAGAAGAAGGCTGCTAAGAAAGAAAAGGAAGAACGGCTAAAAGACAAGAAGTCGGATAAGGTAGCAGACAGCAAGGAGGAAGCCGGCACAGAGGATACGGTAACGATCAGCGCCGGTTCCATAGAAGAACTGTTGTCTAAGATAGAAACCTACAATTTCAACACACGGAGTGACAGTGTGCAGACCGCAAGCGAACGGCAGGTCGGCCAGAACTTTGACTTCAGAGGGTAAGGTGAGGTTGCATGATTTCTATGGGGAAGTCCGGAGGTGTTTACGGGAGCGGCAATACCGGTTTGCCGCAGGCATTTTCCGGAGGAAGAAAGACGCAGAACAATCAGAAGAGTATCTTTGGAGCAAAAAATAGTCAGAGCGGTATTTTCGGGCAGAAGAGCGGCAATAGCATGTTTGCAACGAAAAGTTCCGTCACCGACATCCGGAGAATGCTGTCCAAAGACAGTCAAAGTGCGCAGATGCAGGCGGCGAACAGCTGGAGCCAGGATTCCATCGTTACAAGTTCCCTGAGTTACAGTGAATCGCTGCGCAATCAGAGGCAGCAGACGAAGAACACGACGCTGGCGCTGAAGAAATTGAAGTACCAGTTCAAAAATATCTCGTCCAAGATACTGCGGAGCAAGACGTCCCAGGCGGCAAAGCAGGCAGCCGGGCAGGCGCGGAGAGAAGTCCTGCGCCTGAAACGGCAGAAGCAGAGCGGCAATTATGATGATGACGAGATCGAAGCAGCAATCAACCATGCCAAAGCCATGGAGCGTGTAGCGAAGAAAAAGGCGAAACACTTAGAAGAAGAGGAACTGACGAAGGCAGCCGGCGGAATCTGGCAGGGAGAAAAAGTCTGCACGGACGAAGAAGAGAGAACTTCAGACACGGATCAGAATACGGACCCGGAAGCCAAAGAGGAATTGCCCTGTGAGACTTCGGATGCACAGACTGATATGGATCTGGAACAATATGATTATCCCCAGCTGGATCAGTTTTTGCTACAGACCAGTGACTTCATGGTGGAAATGAGCGATTTTACTTCCGAGATGATGCAGGAACTGTCTGACAGTATGCGGGATATGATGGAGGAAATGGGAATGGATGAGTTATCCGATACCATGCTCTCTGTGAAAAAGGACATCGATCCTGCAGACCTCAAGATGATGAAGATCAAACACCGCAACAAAGAGATGAAAGACATCGTCAAGGCCGATGCTGAATACCTCAAGGCAGTGTTTGACCGTCTGGAGAAAATGAAGGACAATCCCGTCATTCCCTCCGGAGGCGGCGTGAGCTTATCTGCCGGATACTCCGGGACATCTTTTTCTGCCGATGCCGCTGGAATCGGTGCTCAGGTCGCACCTGCTCCGGTGATCGATATTTCGTTATAAAGTAGTATTCTGAGGAACTTAGGGTATCCCGATTTTCATACATTAAAAGACATGAAAATCGGGATATTTTTGATTTACGTGAAAAACCAGGCAAAAACATTTTTGATTTACGTGAAAATTAACTTATAAGGGAGAAAAAGGAGAGAGCGGATGAAAACAGTAGTATTGTTGTATGATACCAGTTGTGTTTACGAAATTGTGATACTGAATTATTTTCTGAAAGTAACGGGAAAAGAAATGCAGTTTGTATCTCTGGACGGGAAAGAGATTACGACCACGGAAGGATACCGGATAGTGCCGGAGGATCGGCTGGATTCTGCGGATCCGAAGGATGTGGAACTGCTGGTTATTCCGGGAGGTGATATTGAGAAGATAGATACTCCGGAGGTATGGAAGTACCTGAAAAGCGTGCATGACCTGGGCGGACGGATCGCCGCCATCTGCGCTGGCGTGGATGTTGTAGAGCATGCAGGACTGTTAGAGGGGATCGAATCGACGCATTCCGGAGAAAAGGATGTGGTAACTTCCGACCGGATCACCACTTCGAGAGCAAACGGTTATGTGGATTTTGCAATCGAAGTGGCGAAACAGCTGGAATTGTTTGAAGACGAAGCGGATCTGCAGGAGACCATCGCTTTCTGGCGGGAATTTCGGCGGATAGAGTCCAATTAAAATCTGTGTTCCCAAATCGGCGTGGATGCCGATGGCTTTCGTCAGGAATAATCGATAATCCATATCATAATAGCCTTGAAAGACGGTCTGCATGTTGGAGAAGACCTCGTCCCGGAAGGCTTCGTATTTGCTGCCGGAGCATTTCTCCAGCACCAGCTCGTATTCCTGCCTGTGCGCACAGATATATTCCATGATCTGCCGCTCATTCGCCTCCGCGTAACCCTTTTCCAGGAATTTCTCACGCCCGCAGCGGATTAATTTTTCCTCAGTGATTCTCTTGCCTAAAGGGTACGGATATGTTATAACTATACTCAAAGTTGGTAACAGCTTTCTAAGTATCTAGATTCAATAGTCTTGAATTTTAAGGCAAATTCTCAGCCGATTTTCCAAGAAAAAGTGTTATTGATTCATATTATACAGAGACGGGGGAGCCTAGTGCGCGAATTAGAACAACAGAGAAAGGGAAGAAACAAAAATACAATTATAGATTATAATTATATTAGCAGTAATAGATATAGAAAAAAGTTTGACTACATATCAAACGATAAAAAATTGAATAAATTGTTATATAAAATTGCTAAGAAAATGCTATTACACAGATCAGGAACAGAGTATGAAGACATGTACTGGATTGATTTAATAAATGGGAAAATAGTATGTAAAATAACAGATTCAAAATATAAGAAAAAAATCTTATATACTACAACAATTAAAAAGATGATAAAAAAATCTGAAAATCTTCTTACAATTCATACACATCCGGATAGTTTTCCACCAAGTATAGATGATATTAATTCTAATTATGATCATAATTATGAAATAGGCATTGTTATATGCCATGATGGAAGAGTATATATGTATTCTGCAGAGGAAAGAATAAATGTAAATTATTATAAACTGACAGTTGAAGACTATTTGAAAAATGGATATAATGAAGACACAGCACAGATAGAGGCGCTGAAGGAAATGCAGAAGAAATTTTCCATTTATTTTAAGGAGGTAACAGAGGATGACTGCGTATGAAAATGATGTATTGATAATCCCGAAGAAATATAAAAAGATGTCTGTTTCCGAATTAAAAAAGGAAGAACAGAAGCTTTGGAAAAAAATAAAAAGTTCTAAATCACGGCAAAAGAAAAAAGGAAAAACAGAAATTAACTTTTATTTCTAATGCAGATTTTAAATCAAAAGGCACTGGATTTGTCCGGTGTCTTGTTTTTTGGAATCTTTTGTCGCTTCCAGGAAGGAAACTGTCACTTTACTTCTGACCAGCGTTGCCCGTATAATGAAACACTGAGATATTTTAATACGAGGGGGCAGACGATGGGTAAAAACAGTGTATTCTGGAAATGGATGGTATCATATATGGTGGTTATGCTGGTATTTTTATTGTGCAACAGCATCACCTACTGGCAGGGAAAGCGGATTCTGGTGCAGAATCAGGAAACGGAGAATGACAAGATTGTGGAACAGATCCGGACCAACCTGACGGACATGGAGGAGACCATGCGGGATTTGTCCTATTCGGTGCTGGCACAGGATGATACGATTCTCCTGGGGAAAAATTCATATCACGGCGAGCAGGGAAGCACGACCAGTGCCATCAAATATTCCCGTTACACATTGTGTGAACTGTTGAAAGAATATCAGAAGATCAACGGTAATTATGCGGCGATCTTACTCTATTTTGCTAATGACGATTACATCGTGGCAAGCGATTCCGCGAATACGGCGGAGAATTACTGGAGAGCCTATCAGAGTCAGTACGGCGGAATCTCCCGGGAAGACTGGGAGCGGCTGTTAGCGGGAGACTATGACGGCATTACCATGCAGTACGGCAATGGGCAGTATGTCTTTTTCGCAGGAACGATACAGGACAATAAATGGGACCGCACGCAGATCAACATTTTCTTCGTATATGAACTGTCGCAGCTGCAGCGGATCCTGTTCCCTTCCCAGGATGAGAGCGTGTGCCTGGCGCTGGAAGGAGATGTTTTTTGCACTGACCAGAATGCAGAGGTGTTGAGTGCCGAAGACAGAGAACAGCTGCGGGCAGCGATGACGGAAGAAGCCGGAAGCATCCGACTGACGGAGGAGCATCAGACCGCACAGCTGCGCTATTACGAAGGCGGTAACAATTACAAGATACTGATTTGCCGCCAAAAGGATTATTTTAACGAATTAAGAGGTTATCAGGGCAGAGTAATCCTCATCCTGGTCAGCTTCACGGCAATCGGTATCCTGCTGATGCTCTATTTCCTGCGCAGAAATTACAGCCAGGTGGCGAAGCTGTTAGACCGGTTGGATATTAAGTCTTCGCAAAACGGGGCAGACAATGAATTTCAGTTGATCGACGGCTATTTTCACAAAATGCAGCAGAACCTGAAGGAGACAGGCAGCAGACTGCAGCGTCAGAATCTGATTTTCCAAAAGGAATACATGGAGAAGCTGCTTAGGGGAAATCTGCCGGAAAATGCGGATTATGTGGAAGAAATGTGCGGCATCCGTTGGTGCGGCGAACAGTTCACCACGCTGCTCTTCTATATGGAAGAGATCGAGCGGGACGGCAGCGAGGAATGGGACCAGGTGCATAAAAAGCAGAAAGACCTGGAATTCGTGCAGTTTATCGTGGAAAACGTGAGCTACGAGCTGTTTCAGAACAGCGGCTGCATCGTATATCCCATGATCGTCAGCGATGTGCTGGTTATTATCGTGAATTTCCCGGAAAAGGATGCCAGACGGAATCGGGACATTACCTTAGAGACAGTGACCCAGCTGCAGGAGTTCATGGATGAGCATATGGATATCCGCTATACGGTAGCGGCAGGTGAAATCTGCAGAGGACGGGAAGGAATCTCGGATGCTTACCAGCAGGCGATCTACACCATGGAGACGAAGAGGATCTACGAACTGGATGATACGGTATTCTACGAAGATGTGAAAGTCGAACCGCAGTATGGATATTATTATCCGCTGGAGACGGAGCGAGAACTGATCTGGCAGATTCGCCAGCAGAATGTTGCGCGGGCGGAGGAGATCATAAGCGATCTGTACCAGCAGAATGAGCATAAAAATATCAGCAACCGCACGGAAGCCATCCGTTACCTGGAATATGACCTGCAGTGTTCTATGCTGAAAGCCATGGAGGGAACGGAAGATTTTCAGGAGTATTCGTTTTTCCATGGACAGGAATGCCATGGAAAACAGGAACTCATCGCAAAGCTGCACCGGGTATGCGAGAATCTGCAGAAGGAACTGGCGGAGGGCAGCCGGGAGGAAGAGGAATTATGTAACCGGATCGTGCTGTACATACAGCAGAATATTGCGGACTGCAATCTGAATGTGACATCGATCGCAGAGCATTTTCAGATATCCTCCGTGCAGATGTCGAAGACATTCCGAAGCGTCAAGGGACAAAAGCTGCCCACCTACATTTCCCAACAGAGGATTCAGCGGGCAAAGGAGATCCTCAGTTCTTCCGATGACGGATTGAATGAGGTGGCGGAGAAGTCCGGATTCGGCAGTGTCAGAACCCTGCTTCGCAGCTTCAAGCAGAGTGAGGGCATGACACCCAGCCAGTGGAAGGATGGACATTAATTTTTGTCACTTGTCCAAAATTGAGACAACTGTGTGGACACAATTTTTTGTCACTTGTAGGAGCAAAACGGGGCAGGTAAGATAAAGGCGTACACAAAAGACTGCGCAGTCTGAACTGGAAACGAATATCAAATTCAGGAAGGACAATCTATGAAAAAGAAGACAATCAGTATTTTAATGGCAGCACTTCTTACCATGACAGCAACGCTGACCGGATGTGGCAACACAGACAATTCCGAAAACAGTGTATCTGATGAGACACAAAAAGAACAGACAACAACCGAGGAGCCTGCAGCACCTGCCTATGAACTGCTGGATTCTCTGAATAAAAAAGAAGGCGATGAGCTTACCATTCCCAGAAGTAATTATGTCTCCTATCCCGTAGAGGACACCGGTGATACCCTGACCGTCTGGATGGAGTACTGGGCAAGTGATGCAGCAGCATCCGCCAATGAAACCTTATGGGCGAAAAACTGGCAGGAGATGACCGGTATTAAAGTAGAGTTCATCCAGCCCACAGAGGGAAGCTCCAGTGAGGAGTTCTCCACCATGATTGCCAGCGGTTCCCTGCCGGATATTATCGTATGGGAATGGACCAACAATTACACCGGCGGTCCGGCTGCGGCAGAGGCAGAAGGAGTACTGACGATCCTGGATGATTATGTACAGCCTTACGGCGCGGCAGCAGATCTGTGGCAGTATCTGCAGGACAATCCTACGGTAGACCGTGAGGTAAAAAATGATGACGGACATTACTACTGTTTCCCGTTCATCCGCGGTAACACTTATCTGCAGTGTACCACCGGACCCATGTATCGAGCCGATCTGCTGGAAAAGGCAGGCTATACAGGCAAGTTAGAGACCCTGGACGACTGGGAGGCAGCGCTGACCGCACTGAAGGAATACGGCATTGAGAAGCCTATGGTCGTGCAGTCCCTGGAATATCTGATGAGATTCATGGGCAGTGCCTACGGCATTCGTGCAGGAATGTATGTGGATGATCAGACCGGAGAGATCAAGAACGGTTACACCCAGGAAGCTTATAAGGAACTTATGAAGAGAGCCAATGACTGGGTAGAGAAGGGACTGCTGGATGCAGATCTGCTTACCTGTGATAAGAAAACTGCCATGAGCTATATCATGAATGACCAAGCAGCAGTTACCGTAGGAGCAGGCGGAAGCTTCCTCGGAAGTATGATCAAGAGTGTGGCAGCAGATCCACAGGCTTATAATCCGGATTTCAAGATGGCAACCGCATCTTTACCGGTAATGAACAGCGGTGACACCGTATTATACGGCGGCGGTTCCTACGATTATGCGACCACCAGTAACGGTTCCGCAGTGATCACAGCAGACTGTAAGAACCCTGAACTGGCAGCGAAATTCCTGAACTATTGCTACAGCCAGTCCGGACATTACATGATCAACTACGGCAAAGAGGGCGAGGCATATACCATGGTAGACGGTATTCCCACCTATACCGATGAAATTATGCACAATCCTAACGGTTGGAGCGTATCCACTGCTATGACTTACAATGGTCTGGCAAATGGCTGCGGACCCTTCGTACAGGATGCAAATTATATTTTCCAGTATTATGAGACCGATGAGCAGAAACAGGCGCTTCACGACTGGGCAGACGGTAATGAGAGTCAGCGCACGCTGATTCCGCCCATCACCTTAAAAGAAGACGAAAGTAAGCAGTACAGCGTACTGAGCACACAGATGAATACCTTTATCTCTGAATATAGTGCGAAGTTCTATACACAGGTTCTGGATGTAGATACAGAATGGGACAACTATATCAAGCAGCTGAATGATACGGGCATGAACGATATGATCGGAATATATCAGTCCGCGCTGGATCGATATAACGAAAGATAATATCCCGGACGGTCGAACTGGAGTCTTCCAGCTCGACCGTCTGTCTTATCCGGCATAAATCAGACACAAATCAGGAGATAAGGAGATAAGGAGAAAATGCCATGAAGACATTGAAAAAGATGTGGAAGCAGAAAGAGCTGTATCTGATCGT
>OHVZ01000512.1_pt1 | contig 17327 bp, 12 predicted proteins | sample 1579561 | NCBI WGS metagenome assembly OHVZ01 (sample SAMEA3882547, study PRJEB24775) | human gut metagenome | biome: human-associated habitat; feature: intestine environment; material: feces | place: Netherlands | collected 2009/2010
CACCGTCTATGCCTGCGGTACCGCGTCCACGGGCGACAAAATCCGCGCCTGGATCACGGTGCTGCTGCTCCTGACGGTGATGGCGAACAGCTATCGTTCGATGCGCCGCAAGGAGCGCGAACGGCAGGACAAACCGCGCAAATAGCCCCTTAGCCGGACAGCGGTGCGGAATTCAAGGTTTCTCCGGAGAACTACGATGGCTGCAACATAATGTCCGATGCACCGGATTAGAGCGATCTTTCGCCGTCCGACAAACTGTACCGGAATTGAAAAACCGGAGATATTAAAGCTTCAAGTATCGCCAATACAAGAAAGAGTATCCTTCTGTGCAGGATACTCTTTCTTCATACCAACTGATAATGATTACACCAAGGAAACGATCGCACTCACCAAGATAATCAAAACGATCAACGCGATACACGATATGACGAGCCCGGCGACCGCCAAGCTGCGGGGAGTTCTGAAAATCCCCACGAATGAAAAAATCAAACCCAAGGCCTACAATACCCAGCCGAGCCCCGGGACCCAGCTGAAAATCAAACCCAACAAGGCCAGAATAAAACCGGCGGTTCCCAGTCCGTTCGTGCTTCTCCGCTCCTGCTGATTGATAATGATCGTCTGCCCTTCGACCTGACGTTTGCCGACTTCATTTCCATTCTGCTTCGTAATATTATCCATAAAATTTAAGTAAGATTGTATCGTCCGTACCCCGACGACTGGTAATAAAAAGAAAAGCGTGGCACCGAAGCCCATTTCAGAATCGCAGGTCGTAGGAGTACCTTTTGGCGTGAAATAAGCGACAGCCCCGCGCCTATACCCGCAGAATACGGATACGACGCGAGAAGATGTCTGCCTATTCTCCGCCAAAATGAATTTCCTACGCTCACGATTCGGGAACAGACTTACACTTTTCCGTGTGTATCAATATGTACAGTACATATAGCGGCTTTTCGAAATATACAATAGTGCGCGTCGCTTCGGGAACTGCGACCGCAGAACAAGCGTGAAGCACGACGTAAAAACGGAATCCGGCCAGGACACGATCTCCCCGCTGCGAATCCCCGAACCGGACGGCAGCGGTTCTACGCATCCGCTCTTTCGGACCGCATTCAGTCCGGCCGTTGCCGAAAACAAAAATTTTCAGTACATTTGAGCGACAAAAAATGCTTTCCATGTCCATTCCCCTCGCCGAACGACTGCGTCCCCGTACGCTCGATGAATATATCGGACAGGCCCACCTGGTCGGGCAGAACGGCGTATTCCGCAAGTTCCTCGAAACGGGCAATGTCCCCTCGTTCATCCTCTGGGGTCCGCCGGGCGTGGGAAAAACTACGCTGGCCAAGATCGTTGCCACGACTCTCAAACGCCCGTTCTACACCCTGTCGGCCGTCACGTCGGGCGTCAAGGAGGTGCGCGAGGTGATCGAGTCGGCGCGCAAGCAGCGCTTCTTCGACCAGCGGGCGCCCTTCCTGTTCATCGACGAGATCCACCGCTTCAACAAGTCGCAGCAGGACTCGCTGCTCGGCGCCGTCGAGCAGGGGGTCGTCACCCTGATCGGCGCCACGACCGAGAACCCCTCGTTCGAGGTGATCTCGCCGCTGTTGAGCCGCTGTCAGGTCTACATCCTCAAGCCGCTCGAGGACAAGGACCTCGAGGTGCTGCTCCACCGGGCCCTGACCACCGACACGGAGCTGCGCGAACGCGAGATCGAGGTCGTGGAGACCGGTGCGCTGCTACGCTTCGCCGGAGGCGACGCCCGCAAGCTGCTCAACATCCTGGACATCCTCGCCGGAGCCACCGACGGCAAGCTGACCATCACGGACCGGTACGTCACCGACTGCCTCCAGCAGAACATCGCCCTCTACGACAAGCAGGGCGAGCAGCACTACGACGTCATCTCGGCCTTCATCAAGTCGGTGCGGGGCAGCGACCCCAATGCGGCGATCTACTACCTGGCGCGCATGCTGGCCGGGGGCGAGGAGCCGCGCTTCATCGCCCGGCGGCTGGTGATCCTCGCCTCGGAGGACATCGGGCTGGCCAACCCCAACGCGCTGCTGCTGGCCAACGCCTGCTTCGACACGGTGCACAAGATCGGCATGCCCGAGGCGCGCATCACGCTGGCCGAGACGACGATCTACCTGGCCACAAGCCCCAAGAGCAACTCGGCCTACATGGCCATCAACCGGGCTCTGGCAATGGTCGAGCACGACACGACGAACCGCCCCGTGCCGCTGCACCTGCGCAACGCCCCGACACGGCTCATGAAGGAGGCCGGCTACGGCAAGGACTACAAGTACGCCCACGACTACGCCGGGCACTTCGCCGAGCTGGAGTTCCTGCCCGAGTCGCTCGCCGGAACACGCTTCTACGAACCCGACGAGCAGAATGCCGCCGAGGCGAAGATCGCCGAGCGCATCCGCACGCTCTGGAAAGGCAAATACTGATCCCGATGAAACGCATAGGCATCCTTTCGGACACGCACGGCACGTTCGACGAGCGGCTGCGGGAGTTTTTCCGCGACGTCGACGAAATCTGGCACGCGGGCGACATCGGCTCGCTCGAGCTGGCTGACCGCATCGCCGCCTTCAAGCCCCTGCGCGCCGTCTCGGGCAACATCGACGGCGGCCTCACGCGCCGCGTCTACCCGCAGTTTCTGACCTTCACGTGCGAGGAGGTCCCCGTGCTGATGACCCACATCGGCGGCTACCCGCGCCACTACGCCCCGCACATCGTCGACCGCATCCGGGCCGTGCGGCCGCGCCTGTTCGTCTGCGGGCACTCGCACATCCTGCGCGTGATGTACGACGAGGTCTACGACCTGCTGGCCGTGAATCCCGGCGCCGCGGGCGAATACGGCTTCCACCGCACGCGCACGGCCGTGCGGCTGGTCATCGACGGCGCCCAAATGCGCGACATGGAGGTCGGCGAATGGCCGCGCCGCGGGCAGAAGCAGTAACCGTCCGCAGGTCCCTCACCCGAATGTGCGACAGATGCGTCCGAATGCGGCATACGAACGGATCATTCTGCGAATCAATACGATAAAATCCCGGAAAAGGTCCCGCGGCACAAGAAACGGGACCGGAGAGGCAATCGCCTCCGCCACACCGCCGGCGGGTGCCGGAACACGCTGATCCGAAACGGTTTAGGACGACCGCCACACCGTCGGGCCGCGCCCCGGCACAAGGGTAATACGCTGACAATCAGCAATCGTTTCAAATATGTAAACAAATCCGCCCGCACAATACACGATTGCGTCGTGCCGTTATCGGGACGAAAACCAAACGACGACGCACATGCAACTGAAAATCTCGAAGACGCTCGAAGGCATCATCGCCCGGGCGGCATTCAACACGACGAAAGCGGGCATGACTCACTCGCTCAAGGACATCCTCACGCTGGAGCTGCTCCGCGAAGAGGGGTCTCTCGCCTATCAGCTGCTCTCCTCCCGGCTCAAGGACTGGGAGCTCTACCAGATACGCCTGCGCATCGAGCGCGACATCCTCGCCGCCGACGGGCAGGGACCCGCGCCCGACGCCTTCTACCGGGCATTCACCGACGAACTGCGCTCCTCGGTCGAGGGGACGACGCGCAGCATCTCGACCGCCCATGCGCTGCTGGCCATCGTGCGCGACCGCACAACCGCCACGGCCCGCGTGCTCGAGATGTACGGCATCACGGCCGACTCGCTCTCCGGAGAGCTGCGCCGGCTCGCCACCGAGGAGGAGTTCCGGCCCGTGCTGCGAATCGGCATGGCGGGACCCGGCAACGACCGGGAGGCCGGGGCGGCGCCCGCGGAGCAGCTGCTCGACCGCTTCGGCACGGACCTCACGCAGCTGGCCCGCGAGGGGCGCATCGACCCGGTCGTGGGGCGCGATGCGGAGATCGAACGCGTGGTGCAGATCCTCTCGCGCCGCCGGAAGAACAACCCGATCCTGATCGGCGAGGCCGGCGTGGGCAAGAGCGCCGTGGTCGAAGGGCTGGCCCTGCGCATCGCCCGCGGCGAAGTGCCCTGCACGATCGCCGACAAACGGATCTTCTCGCTCGACGTCTCGTCGCTCGTCGCCGGGACGAAATTCCGGGGCGAGTTCGAGGAGCGCATGCAGCAGCTGCTCGACGAGTTGCGGCGCTCGCGCGAGACGATTCTCTTCATCGACGAAATCCACACGATCGTCGGCGCCGGCGCCACGCAGGGGAGCCTCGACACGGCCAACATCCTCAAGCCGGTCCTCGCACGCGGCGAGCTGCAGACCATCGGCGCCACGACGCTCGCCGAATACCGGGCCAACATCGAGAGCGACACGGCCCTCGAGCGCCGCTTCCAGCGCGTGCTGGTCGAGCCGACAAGCCCCGAGCAGACGCTGCGCATCCTGCGCAACATCGCCCCCCGCTACGAGGCGCACCACCGGGTCCGCTACACGGACGAGGCACTGAACGCCTGCGTGGAGCTCACCGCACGCTACGTCACCGACCGCCACTTCCCCGACAAGGCGATCGACGTGCTCGACGAAGCAGGCGCCCGCGCGCACCTCGCAACGGCCCGCGAGCCGGAGGAGCTGCGCCGCCTCGAGCAGGAGCTGGCGCAGACGCGACAGGCCGGACGCGAGGCCGTCGAAGCGCTGGTCTACGAGCAGGCGGCCGCGGCGCGGCTGCGCGAAAGCGCCCTGCGTGCGGTGCTCGACGAACGCCGCACGGCGTGGCGGCGGCAGAGCGAGGAGCATCCGGCGCAGATCACCGCAGCGGACATCCGCGCCGTCGTCACGGCCATGACGGGCATCCCGGCCGAGCGCATCTCGGAGAGCGAGAGCGCCCGGCTGCGCACGCTGCGCGACCACCTTGCCCGGCGCATCGTGGGCCAGTCCGAGGCCGTCGAGCGCATCGCCGGCACGATCCGCCGCGCCCGCGCCGGGCTGCGCGAGGAGGGCCGCCCGATCGGCGTCTTCCTCTTCGTCGGCCCCACGGGCGTGGGCAAGACGCTGCTTGCGAAGGAGGTGTCGAAGTGGCTCTTCGACGGAGAGCGCGGACTCATCCGCCTCGACATGAGCGAATACGCCGAAAAGCACAACGTCGCCCGCCTGATCGGCTCGCCGCCGGGATACGTCGGCTACGGCGAGGGCGGGCAGCTGACCGAGGCCGTGCGGCGGCAGCCCTATGCCGTGGTGCTTCTGGACGAGATCGAGAAGGCCCACCCCGAGGTCTTCAACACGCTGCTGCAACTCTTCGACGAGGGGCACCTGACCGACGGCACGGGACGCCGCGTCGACTTCCGCAACACGATCGTCATCATGACCTCGAACGTCGGGTCGCGCGACGCCGCACAGCGCGCCGTGCGTGTCGGCTACGACACGGCGTCGAAAGAGACGGCTGCCGCGACGGCTCCGGCGGCGGAGTACCGGCGGGCGCTGGAGCGGACCTTTTCCCCGGAGTTCCTGAACCGCATCGACGACATCGTGCTTTTCCGGCCGCTGGCGCTCGGCGACGCGGAACGGATCGTCGACCTGGAGCTCGCCGCGCTGCTCGAGCGCACGCTCCGTCTGGGCTACCGGCTCCGGGTGACCCGAACGGCTCGCCGGCGCCTCGCCTCGATGGGCTTCGAGGCCCGCTACGGCGTGCGGGCGCTCAAGCGCACCCTCACCGAGCAGGTCGAGGAGCCGCTCTCAACGCTCATCGTCGACGGCCGGCTGCACGAGGGCGACACAATCGTCGTCGAATCGGACCGCGGCAGCGGCATCCGGCTGCGCGTGGCCTGACCGCCGACAAGCAGGGAAAGGGACGGGAAGAGGCGAAAAGGCACTCTTCCCGTCTTCGGTTGCGGACACGTTGCGGCGGCCCCGACCGAAAAAGAGACACAAAACGGCGGCCGGCGCCCCTTTTCAGAGATTATTTCTTACCTTTGCGCTCCCATGTACAGATTTTCGACATACAAGGAGCAATACCGGGCCAACCTGAAGCTGGCCCTGCCCGTCGTGCTCACGCAGCTGGGGCAGATCCTCACGCAGTTCGCCGACAACCTGATGGTCGGCCGCTACGGCGGCGACGACCCCACGCCGCTGGCCGCCGTCTCGTTCGGCGGCTCGGTCTTCTTCATCCTCTTCATCGCCGCAATCGGCGTGGCCCTCGGTCTCACGCCCCTCGTCGGGGAGCTCTACGCGCAGGGGGATCGGCGCCGCTCGGCCACGCTGCTGCAGAACGGCATCCTCTTCTTCACGGTGCTGGGACTCGCCATCGGCGCGCTGCAATACGCCGCCATCCCGCTGCTCTACCGCATGGGCCAGCCGGTCGATGTCGTCGACATGGCCATCCCCTATTACCGGATGCTGGTCCTGAGCATGCCCTTCATCATGCTCTTCTTCGCCTTCAAGCAGTTCCTCGAGGGCGTGGGCAACACGAAGGTCGAGATGGTCGTCACGATTATCGCCAACCTGGCCAACATCGGCTTCAACTGGCTCTTCATCTACGGCAACCTCGGCTTTGCGGAGATGGGTGCCGAGGGCGCGGGCCTCGGCACGCTGCTCTCGCGCATCCTGGCCCCCGTGCTCATGATCGCCTACTTCTACCGCCGGCACCGCTACCGCATCTACCTGACGGGCTTCTCGCCGCGCACCTTCTCGTGGCGGGCGGTCCGCGACCTGCTGCGCATGGGGCTGCCCATTTCGCTGCAGATGTTTCTCGAATCGTCGGCCTTCGTCGGCACGGGCATCATGATGGGGTGGCTCGGCAAGGAGGCGTTGAGCGCCAACCAGATCGCCACGACGCTGGGCAACTGCGCCTTCATGATCGTCATGTCGGTCGGCGCGGCCACGACGATCCGCGTATCGCACTGCTACGGCGCCCGCAACATCGGCGAGTTGTCGCTCGCGGCCAAGGCCTCCTACCACCTCGTCCTGGCATGGAACGCCTTTGCGGCGCTGGTCTTCATCTCGCTGCGGCACTTCATCCCGACGCTCTTCACCTCGAACACCGAGGTGATCGCCATCACCTCGCAGCTGCTCGTCTTCGCGGCGCTCTACCAGCTCTCCGACGGCCTGCAGAACGTCTCGATCGGCATCCTGCGCGGCATCCAGGACGTCAAGGTCATCATGCCGATCGCCTTCATCTCCTACTGGCTGCTGAACCTGCCCGTGGGCTACCTCTTCGGCTTCACGCTCGGCATGGGACCCGCGGGGCTCTACCTCGGCTTCACGTTCGGACTTTCGATGGCGGCGCTGCTGCTGATTCTGCGCATCCGGCGCAGCGTGCGGCGGTTGTACGCCACGAATTGAATTTTTTTTCGTATCTTTACGCAAATTATACCCCGATGGATAACGAAAAACAATACAACCATACCTGCTGCAAACCCGAAATCGGCCGCGGCTGCGCCTTCTGCGACTGCGGCGACGAGATAGAGGCACGCCCCTGCGACGGCTGCTTCAAGCTCCACGAGACACCGTGGCTCGAGGGCTACCCCGTCAACGAACCCACCGACATCGTGGAGGTGCGCTTCAAGAACACGCGGCGCTCGTTCTACCAGAATGTCAACAACCTGCCGCTCAAGGTCGGCGACATCGTCGCCGTGGAGGCGTCGCCCGGGCACGACATCGGCATCGTCTCGATGACGGGCGACCTGGTGGCGCGGCAGATGCGCCGCACGGGCTTCAACCCCTACAACGGCGAGTACAGGAAGATCTACCGCAAGGCCAAGCCCTACGACATCGAACGCTGGCAGGAGGCCATCGCCCTCGAGCACGAGACGATGATCGCCTCGCGGCAGATCGCCGCCGACATGGGGCTCAACATGAAGATCGGCGACGTCGAGTACCAGGGCGACAAGATCAAGGCGATCTTCTACTACATCGCCGACGAGCGCGTCGACTTCCGCGAGCTGATCAAGGTCTTCGCCGAGCGCTTCCACATCCGCATCGAGATGAAGCAGATCGGCGCCCGCCAAGAGGCCGGACGCATCGGCGGACTGGGCGCCTGCGGCCGCGAGTTGTGCTGCGCGTCGTGGATGTCGAGCTTCTCGAGCGTCACGACGAGTGCCGCCCGCGTGCAGGACATCTCGCTCAACCCGCAGAAGCTCGCCGGGCAGTGCTCGAAGCTCAAGTGCTGCATGATGTACGAATACGACGCCTACGTCGATGCCCGCAAGGAGTTCCCGCGGCTGCGCGAACCGCTGCAGACGGTCGACGGCGAGTGGTTCCTCGTCAAGAGCGACATTCTTGCCGGCACGATGACCTTCTCCTCGTCGAAGGAGACGATGGCGAACCTCACGACGCTGCCCGTCGGGCGCGTGAAGGAGATTCTGGCGCAGAACCGGCAGGGCGTGCGCGTCGAGCGGCTGCAGCAGGCCGACGACATCCGCCCGGCGGCCGACGAGCCGACCTACCGCTCCGAAGAGGACAGCATCACGCGCTTCGACCAGGCCAGGCGCCGCAAGCGCGGCGGCCGCAACCGCAACCGCGGCGAACGGGCCCCGCAGCAGGGGGCCGGAACGCAGGCGGCGCAGCCGAACGGCAACGCTTCGGACGAGACCGGAAGAGAGAACGGCCGGCGCCGGCAGGGTGAAAACGGCGGCCGCGAAGGGCAGCCGCGCGGAGCCCGCGCCGAGCAGCGGCAGCGCCGCAACGAACGCAACGAACAGCCTCGCAGCGAGCAGTCCCGCGGCGAACAGCCCCGCAACGGACAGCCGGAGGATACGGCAAGCGCCGCTGCGGAGAGTCCCCGCGCGGAGGAGCGCAACAACCACCGCGGCCGCAACAACCGCAACGCCGGCAACCGGCCCCGCAGCGAAGCGGAGCAGGGCGGCGGCGAGCACAACGGCGACGGACACGAAAACGCCGGCCGTGAAGGCGGCCGCAACCGCCACGGCCGCAACAACCGCAACCGCCGGGGCAACGGCGGCAACGGCAACACCCCGGCCGAAGGCGGCCCCCGGGATGAAAACAACCGCGAAGGAAGCCGGAGCGAAGGGCCCCGATCCGAAAGCAACCGCAGTGAGGGCCCCCGCAGCGAAGGGGGCAATCCGGGGGCTTCGCACGGCGAAAACTGACGCTCGGCGATGAAGCAGTCCATGTCGGAGGGCACCCCCGCGGCAGAAGCGGTCGAAAAGCGGCAGCAACCGGATAGGCAGCGGCATACCAGCCGCATGGCGGCGCTGCTTCTCCCGCTGCTTGCCGCCGTATGCTGCGGCAGCTGCATCACGCCGCGGCTGTCGGTTGCCGCGGATACGGACCCGGCGGCGTGGCAGCAGGCGGCCGAGGTCACGATCGCAAACGACGACACGCTGGCACGACGCGACCTCGACCTCTTCCTGCGCTGCAACGACCGCTTCGGAGAGGATACGCTGACGGTGCACATCACCCTCCTGACGCCCGACTCGCTGCGCTTCGGGGAGCCCTTCCTGCTGACCCTGCGGCACGACCGCCGGACGGCGGCCCTCGCCTCCGAGGCCGTCATCCCCTACCGCCGCCGCGTGCGCTTCGGCCGCACGGGCGACTACCGCATCCGCATCACGCCGGCACGTCCCGTCCGCGGGGTCGAGTCCGTCGGCATCCACATCAAAACAAGCGAACAGAACTGACATGGGCAAAGACAAGCTCCGCAAATTCCGCGAGAACCTGACCTTCGCATGCTTCGTGCAACCCGACTTCGACGAGGTGTTCCGCCACGACCATCCCCTGAAGGGGCACTGGGGGCGCGACTTCTTCCACAACGACCACCCCATCGTGCTGGAGCTCGGCTGTGGCAAGGGCGAGTATACCGTGGCGCTGGCCGAGCGCGACCCGTCGCGCAACTACATCGGCGTCGACATCAAGGGGGCGCGGATGTGGCGCGGGGCGAAGACCGCCACCGAGCGCGGCATGCGGAACGTCGGCTTCCTGCGCACGCGCATCGAGTTCATCACGTCGCTCTTCGCCGAGGGCGAGGTCGCCGAGCTGTGGATCACCTTTCCCGACCCGCAGCTCAAGAGCCGCCGGGCCAAGAAGCGCCTCACCTCGCCGCTCTTTCTGGAGTACTACGCACAGCTGCTGCAACCGGACGGCTGGATCAACCTCAAGACCGATTCGCAGCACCTCTACGGCTACACGAACGAGGTGATCCGCCACTTCGGCCTGCCGTGCGAGGTCTCGAACCCCGACATCTACGGCTCGGGCTACGCCGACGAGGTGCTCTCGGTCAAGACCGCCTACGAACAGCAGTTCCTGCGCATGGGGCTGCCGATCACCTACACGCGCTTCGCACTCGGCGGGCAGCGCGACTTCCCGTGGTTCGAGTGGGAGGAGGACGAGAAACTCGAAAAGGACAACGAAGAAGCACGAAAGAGCAGGCCCTGAAGCCTGCTCTTTCCGTTTTCCGGCACCGGGGTCCGGAATCCCTACCGGCTCGACCCGTATCTTTACTTTTTACCTTTTACCTTTCACTTCTCACTTTCACTTTTCGCCCTCTCCCGCACCTTTCACCTTTTACCTTTCACTTTTCACCTTTTATAAAGGTTCCGCGCGGCGTGCGGATTTCGAGGCGCGTCCAGCCGGGCGGCAGCACGGCCTCCTCGAGCTGCACCACCCCGTCGGGGGTGATCTCCAGCCCGCCGAAGCCGAACATCACGGCCTGCAGCAGGCCGCCCGCCCCGGTCATGAAGTAGGGATTGCCGCTCGTGGACGTCTCGGCAAAGGCCCCGAAAGGCGGCCGGAGGTTGGGCCGGTAGGCGCGGCGGAACATCTCGGCGGCCCGCTCGGCCATCCCCAGCCGCGCATACTGCACGGCAAAGACCGAGTAGCTCATCGCGGGGCCGTTCTGCGGGTCGATGCGGTGCTCGTAGTAGGCCAGATCGCGCAGCAGCGTTTCGCGGTCGGTGACGATCCCGAGCGGATAGCCCAGCAGGTTGGCGTCCGCCTGCTTGATCTGCTCGCCCGCGTAGGCGGCATGCTCGCGCGTCACCCCGTCGTCAAAGCGCAGGATGCGCAGCCCGGCGGCAATCCGACGCCACAGGGGATCGGGCTCCTCACCACACAGTTCGGCCGCAGCCGCGGCATACTCCAGCGCCCGGCGCACGGCCCCGTTCGTAAAGGCGTTGTCCGTAACGCCCACGGCGTATTCGTTGGCACCGATGACGTTGCGGATCGAGTAGCTGCCGTCGTCGTTCGGCGTCACGCGGTCGCACCAGAAACGGGCCACTTCGTGCAGCAGCGGCCACCCCTCGCGGCGCAGCCACGCCCGATCGTGCGTCACGCAGTAGTAGTTCCAGCAGGCGATGGCCACGTCGGCCGTCACGTGGTGCTCGAGCGGGCCCGTCAGCGCGAAGGTCGGCGTGCACTCCTCGCCGCGGTCGTCCCCCTCCCAGGGGAACATCGCACCCCGGTAGCCGTGAACATAGGCCCGGCGCCGTGCGGCCGGCAGCCCGTCGACGCGGTAGTCGAGCATACCGCGCGCCAGCTCGGGGTGCAGCACCAGCAGCGGCGGGTACATCCACAGCTCGGCATCCCAGAAGATATGGCCGTTGTAGACGCCGCGGGCCGAAAGACCCATCGGCGGGATGCTGCGGCGGCTCCCCTCGCGGATCGAGCCGTAGAGGTTGTAGAGGGCGAAGCGCACGTCCAGCTGCGCCCCGGGATCGCCCCCGATCACAATGTCGCCACGCCACAGCTCCGCCCAGAGGCGCTCGTGCGCCGCAACGAGTGCCGCACGCCCCTCGCGGGCGGCGTAGATCGCCTGCCGCTCCGCCTCGTTCCACGGATCGGCGAACGACGCCGTCGTGCAGACCGTCCCCACGAGGGCAAGCGTCACCCGCTCGCCGCGCCGCAACGCGATGCGCACCTCGCCGGGCCGCTCCTGCACGCAGGGGGCCTCGCAGAGAAAGGTCGACGAGGCGGCCACGTGGTCGCGCCCGCCGTTGTAGCTGCCCGACGAGCCCGTGGCAACGATCCGGCGGCCGTCGTCACAGAAGACCGTGCGCGCAGAGTGCGTCGTATCGGCAAAGTCCGCTGGGATCATGTGGCGGTTCACCAGGCGCAGTTCGACGTCGCGCGCGGCCGTCACCTCGACCTCCGCCATCAGGGCGCAGGGCATGTTGCGCAGGGCTCGGACGGCGTACTGCACCGTGACCTGCTCCGTCTCGAAGCGTGTCGTATGGACCGCGCGCCGCAGGTCGATCCACTGCGCACGGCGCCGGACATCAGCCGCCTTCACGCGGCGGCCGTCGACCTCGAGCTCCAGCCCGAGCGGATTGATCCCCTCCAGCACGCGGCACACCGAACCGTGAGAGCCCGCCTCGTAGGCGGCACCCAGCACGACGGGACCGAATGCAAAGGGGTCGCGCCCGACGGTCATGCCCACCTCGCCGTTGGCCACCGCCACCGGGTAGTAGGCCGCCGCGGTGTCGCGCGACAGAAGGACCCACCCCTCGTCGCAGGCCGCAGGGGACTGCACCCGCTCTTCCGCCGCAGCGATCGGGGTCCCGTCACTCGTCGCAGCGAACCGTTCCCGGTTCACTGTCACCGACACCCGTTCCCGGCTCTCCGTCACGGATACCCGCTCGCGGTCGTGCACCGCGGGGGTTCGGGGCCCGGCCTGCACCGCCGCCGCGGTGGATATGAGGGTCGCCAGACAGAGGATGATTCCGCGCCGTATCATGCCGTTATTCGTGTTGCGGGAGGAAGGTCACGGCCTGCCCGCCGCGCGCCGCCATGACGATTTCGAGCGTGTCGTCCGCCGTCACCGTGCGCTCCTCGATGCGGTAGGCCTCGGGATTCGCGGCCGAGTCGGCGGCATCGGCATAGATCGTCGCCGTGTAGCGCACGCCGGGCTGCAGGAAGCCGAGCGGCTGCGTCAGCGTGCGCGCCTCGCCATCGGTGCCGGCGCCGAGGAAGAAGCGCTCGCCCGCACGGCGCGCCACGACGATATAATCGCCGATCTCGCCCTGCAGCGCCTCGGACCAGTCGCAGTCAGCGTCGAAGTCGCGGAAGAAGCGGAAGGCCGGATGCCCCTCGTAGTTCTCGATCAGATCGGCGGCCATCTGCAGCGGCGAGTAGATGATGACCCAGTTGGCGATCTGGCGCGCGAGCGTCGTCTTGATGCAGCAGTCGCCGTTGGGGCCGTTCCACTCGATGCGCCCCTTGTCGGCCTTCGCGCGCGAGTAGTCGATGTCGAAGATGCCCGGCGTGTAATCCATCGGGCCGCTCAACAGCCGCACGAAGGGCAGCGTGCAGAGGTACTCGGCCGAGTTGCCCTCCGACCAGGCGTTCCACTCCATGCCGCGGGCCCCCTCGCGTGTCATCATGTTGGGCCACGTGCGGCGGATGCCGGTCTCCTTGATCGGCTCGTGCACGTCGAGCATGATGCCGTAGCGGGCCGCCGTCTCGACGACGCGCTGGTAGTGCTGCACGCCGTACTGCGAATGGTGGAGGTAGCCCCCCTTGAAGCCCCCGGCGTAACCCGTCTTGAGGGTGCGGATGCCCAACTCGGCGTAGCGCTGCATGGCAGCCTCCATCTGCCGCTCGAATTCGGGGATGTTGCCGCCCGTCTCGGCGTGCATCCACAGCTCGACACCCCGCTCGCGGGCATAGGCGGCGATGCGCTCCAGATCGAAGTCGGCATAGGGCTCCACGTAGTCGAAGTGCTGGTTGCCGCCCCAGTTCTCCCAGCCCTTGTTCCACCCCTCGAACAGCACGCCCTGGATGTTGTTTTCAGCCGCGAAGTCGATGTGCCGCAGGGCATTGGCCGTCGTGGCGCCGTGGCGCGGCCCCATCGTCCAGACCTGCGTGCCGAGGTGCATGCCCCACCAGACACCGACATACTTCTGCGGGGTGATCCACGACGTGTCGGCGATCTTCGAGGGTTCGTTCAGGTTGAGAATCAGCGCCGAATTGATAAGGTCGACGGCCCGGCGGCCGATCTGCACCGTGCGCCACGGCGTGGTGAACGTCGCCGGGACGTAAGCCTTCACGCCGTCGGGCAGCGGCGCCAGGTCGGCTTTCAGCACCCCGGCCGAGTCGCGCCGCAGCACCATCTCGGGGTAGTCGTACAGAGCCGCCTCGTGCACCGAGCCGTAGAGACCCGCCGCCGTGCGGAACGTGAAGGGGGTGTTGGCGTCGGCGACCTCCGCGACGGGCTGCTCGCGGTACTGGAGCTCGTAGGTCTCGAAGTTGCCCGGGATGGACCACGACAGCGTGCCGGGCTCGTCGGCGAAGCGGAACTCGGTCAGCTCGTCCGTCACCGCGAGGGTGTCGCACCCCGCGACGCTCCACTCGTAGCGGAACGCCACGCCGTCGTCGAAGGCCCGGGCGCGGAGCGTGAGGGCCACGTCGCCGGCGCCGCGCAGCGTGACGGCCATCTCGTTGTAGTGGTTGCGCACGAGTTTGTTCTCGCCCCAGGGCTGCGTCCACTCCTCATCGAAGGAGCTGTGGCGCACGGAGGCGATCTGCGTGCCGGCGATGAGCGTCTCGCGCGTGCGAACCCCCAGCCGCGAGGGGAGCAGCAGCGGCTCTCCGTCGACCTCGACGGACCAGGTCGGGCCGTCGGCATCGGCGGCGACACACAGGGTGATGCGCCCGTCGGGCGAGGTCACCACGGGCCGCTCACCGCACGCGGAGCAGAACAAGAGGGCGCACAGGGACGCCAGCAAAGCAAAGAGAGGGATGCGTTTCATACGGATGGTCGGATTTGCGTTTTTTTCATGATTTGTCCAGGCTATTCGTCCGTGCGGTCGAAGAAGTAGGGCGCACAGCGGTAGCCGCACCGCTCATAGAGCCGGCGCAGCTCCCCGAGCCGCACGCGGAAGCTCTCCATGTCGCGCCGGTCGCAGGCCCAGCCCACCTCGGCGAGGGCCGCCAGGCGCGGCAGCAGCATGTGCTGCAGGTGCGCCATGCCGGCGACGTATTCGGTCCAGAGGTTAGCCTGCACACCGAGGATGAAGGGGCGCTCGGCCTCGGTCAGCTGGTCGTAGGGGTCCAGCGCATAGACCTTCCCGACGGAGACGTAGCCGCCGATGCCCCACGGCTCCTGCCGCGGGTCCTTCGTCTGGTAGTAGTCGAAGTAGCAGTGCGTGTTGGGGGTCATGATGGCGTGGTTCCCGGCCCGGGCGGCGGCGTGCCCGGCTTCCAGCTCCTGAGCGCCGGGGTTGTCGCTCCCCCGCTCCGATTTCAGCAGCCCGCTGAGCAGGGAGACATCCAGCGTGGCAGAGCTTGTCCACGGGTCCAGCACCACACCATCGATGCCGTCCGTTTCCAGCGCATACTCCATGGCGCTGCGCAGGCTGCGCTCCACCATGGGGCGGGTGGCGCTGGCCTTTTCCGCCTCGGCGTTCTTTACCGAGGTGAACAGCGGCAGATAGTTCCGCTCTTTCCGGGTGTGGAGCAGCCAGGGCTGCAGGCCCTCGGCCCGCTCCTCCGGGATGGGCAGGTGTGCCCAGGGGGCGGCCCCGCTCTGGGGGTCCACCGCCGCATCCAGCGGAACCAGCACCTTGGTCTGCAATTCCAGCGCATAGTTCAGGGCGTTCATCAGGCTCCAGAAATGTTCCTCGTTCTGCTCCCGGTACAGCCGCGCCACGGCCTCCTCCACAAACGGGCAGCCTGTGCCCACCGGCCCGTACTGCGGCGCAGTCCGCTTTTTTCCGCTGCCCACCGGCCGGAAGCGCCGACCGCCCATGTTGTATGCCATTTATCTCACCCTTCTTTTTCATCAATAGGATAAGTATAGCAGGAATCCGCAAATTTCACAATATTTTCCCGCAGGCAGCCGAACGCAAAAACAGCAGGCGGCTGCACATGGCCGTCTGCTGTTCGGTTCACCCTTCTGCCGGTTTCTCCGCATCGTCCAGATAGTTCTCGATGCTGCCGATGCTGTACCGGTTCTCGTTGGCTTTCACGCTCCGTGCACTGGCATCGTAGCAGGCTTCCAGAATGGGCATCACTGGCTGCTGGCCCTCCGGGTCGGTCAGATGTCCGATGGCCCGGGCCTCATAGTAGTTGTCGATGATCTGGTTCACGATCCGTTTGCGGTCACGGAGCGGAGTCTGCAGGTTGGCCAGCAGCTCCTGCCGGATGCCGCAGCTGTTGCTGCCGTGGTCGCCGAACAGGATGTAATACTCCTGCTCGATCTCCAGCGGTGCAGCCTGATGCAGATAATAATCCGCCAGTGTCCTCCGCTTCTTTTCGGTGCTGAAGCCCTTGATATCCTCCATGCCGCGCGGAAAGAGTTCCGGATGCAGGATCCACATTTCATAGGGCCCCACCGGCAGGTGCAGAGTATCGAATACATCCAGAAAATCCTCCAGCGCAATGCGGATCTCGCCCCGCTCCCATTTCTGAATGGTGCGCTTGTCCCGCCCCAGCATATCCGCAAGCTCCTGCTGGGATCTGCCCGCCACGTTCCGGGCAAAGGCAATGGCTTCCCCGATTCGGTTCCGGTAGTTGGTCATATTCTTTCCCTCCTGACACACACTTGTACACCAGGCATTCCAACGTCTGGCGACATAAAATACTTTCCTCTGATAAAAGGATAATGGTTTGTCCCGCCTTCTGTCAAGAGTTGCAAATTCAATCACTTCACGTCAAATTTTTGTTAAATGTGTCATTCAAGCCGGACAGCCGCCTTTTTTGCAGAGATTTTGCCGCTCCGCGGGGCATCCGCCCCCTGTCTTAACCAACGTTCGGGCCATTTTGTCCTTTTTCACCTGCCGGAGGCGGCCGGATGTGTCAGGTGCACCGCAACACGCAACGCAAAATATTTTTTGCAAAAAATTCCTCTTCGGCAGGTTTTTCCCAGCGCATCCGTTTCCATACACGCAAAAACCGCCCATAGCCGTCAAAAACAGCCATGGGCGGGTGCTTTTTCTTTATGCCAGTTTATTCAGCCTTACGGCAACGTAGGGATCAGGGAGCTTGAGCTCGTCAGCAAGGTCGGCTTCAGATTCGTACTTCTCCGCCGCCATGCCCACCACAACGCTGCACACGTCAAAGCGTCCGGCGGGCGAAAGGGCCGTAACCTTGGCTTCTCCATCGGCAATGGCGGTCACCACGCCATCCGCATCCACGGTAACGACACCGGGGTTGCTGCTGACCCATGTAATGGGCACACTGCCGCCGCCTTCCACCGCAACGGTGGCCGTCAGACGTTCCTGGGTGCCCACGGTGCGGAGCAGCAGGTCACTCTTGTTCAAGGTCACCTTGCCGATATCCGAAGTCACCGTGACGCTACACCGCAAAGCCTGGCCGTTGGAGACCATTGCCGTGATGGTGGTGGTGCCCGCCGCTTGAGCCGTGACAAGGCCCTTGTCGCTGACTGTGGCAACCTCGGGGTTGCTGCTCATCCACTGGTAGACATAGAGGAAGGAGTGGTCGCTGTTGGTCAGCTGG
>OHVZ01000526.1_pt1 | contig 16880 bp, 14 predicted proteins | sample 1579561 | NCBI WGS metagenome assembly OHVZ01 (sample SAMEA3882547, study PRJEB24775) | human gut metagenome | biome: human-associated habitat; feature: intestine environment; material: feces | place: Netherlands | collected 2009/2010
TTTTATGGCGCTGGTGAAGATGGAAAAGTTAAAACTTTCTCCAGAGGAGGTTCTGATGTAACCGGTTCTCTTGTGGCGAAGGCTATCAAGGCAGACCTTTATGAAAACTGGACAGATGTTTCCGGTTTCCTGGTAACCGATCCGCGTATCGTCAAGGATCCGGAAGTCATTTCCACCATTACCTACCGTGAGCTGCGTGAGCTTTCCTACATGGGAGCTACCGTCCTTCATGAGGACTCCATCTTCCCGGTGCGGGAAAAGAACATCCCCGTCAACATCCGCAACACCAACGATCCGGAAGCTCCCGGCACCATGATTCAGGAGTCCTTCTCCGGGGACGTTGACCCCGACCGGTTCATCACCGGCATCACAGGCAAAAAGGACTTTTCCATCATCTCCCTGACCAAGCGGGGCATGAGCAATCAGGTCGGCGTCCTGCGCAGAGTCCTGTCGGTGCTGGAGCGGCATAATATCTCCGTAGACTACGTTCCCAACGGCATTGACAACGTGTCCGTCGTGCTTCCCACCGCCGCGGTGGAGAAGGAGCTGTACACCATCATGGCGGAGATCAAAAAGGAAGCCCAGCCGGATACCCTGGACGTCCACCACCACATTGCCGTGGTCGCCGCCGTCGGCCGGAAGATGGCCTTCCGTCCCGGCATTTCCGGCCGGATCTTCAAGGCGCTGGGCGAAAGCGGCATCAACATCCGTATGATCAACCAGGGCCCTGACGAATTGAACATCATCTTCGGCGTGGACAACAAGGACTTCAAGGAAGCCATCCGGGTTCTGTACAACAGCTTTGTAAAATAATGTGTGGGAGGAATGTATATATGAAAACCTATACTGTAGCCGTCCTTGGCGCGACCGGCGCTGTGGGACAGGAAATGATCAAGGTTCTGCAGGAACGCAATTTCCCCGTCGGGAAACTGGTTCCGCTGGCCTCCGCCCGGAGCGCGGGCAAAACCGTGAAGTTCCGCGGTGAGGACGTGACCATTCAGGAAGCCGCCGACACAGCATTCAAGGGCGTGGACATCGTTCTGGGCGCGGCGGAAAATGACATCGCCAAGAAGTTTGCCCCTGCGATCGTGGCCTCCGGCGCGGTGTTCGTGGACAATTCCTCCGCATTCCGCCTGAATCCTGAGGTGCCGCTGATCGTGCCGGAGGTCAACCCCGAGGATGCGAAGAACGCCCCGCGGCGGATCATCGCCAACCCCAACTGCACGACCATCCAGATGGTCGTGGCGCTGAATGCCATCGAACGGCTGTCGCACATCACGCGCGTGCACGTCTCGACCTACCAGTCGGCCAGCGGCGCGGGGGCTGCGGCAATGGCCGAGCTTGAGGCGCAGCATGCCGAGCTGTGCGCCGGCAAGGAGCCGACGGTCAGCAAGTTCGCCTTCCAGCTCGCCTACAACGTCATTCCCCACATCGACGTCTTCACCGAAAACGACTACACGAAGGAGGAGATGAAGATGTTCAACGAGACGCGCAAGATCATGCACTCGGATGTCCGCGTCTCGGCGACCTGCGTGCGCGTGCCCGTCATGCGGGCCCACTCGGAGAGCGTCTGGCTCGAGACCGAACGCCCCGTCTCGGTCGAGGAGGCCCGTGCGGCCTTCGCCGCGGCGCCCGGCGTGGTGCTCATGGACGATCCCGTCGCGAAGGTCTACCCGATGCCGCTCTTCGTCGCCGGCAAGGACCCCGTTTACGTGGGCCGCATCCGCCGCGACCTGACCTCGGACAACGGGCTGACCTTCTGGTGCGTGAGCGACCAGATCCGCAAGGGTGCGGCGCTCAATGCCGTGCAGATTCTCGAAACGCTCCTCTGACGGCGGGGCATCGGACAACGGAAAGGGCCGGAGATCGTTCTCCGGCCCTTTTGTCGTATGCGGCGGGGACCCGGCTGAAGGCCCCCGCCGTCCGAATGCCCCGCGGGGCGTCAGATCTTCTCGAGCTCCACGGTGAAGTGGCGCAGGATCGGCGCCTCGAAGGTGATGCGGTAGCCCGTGGTGATCTCGTTGCGGCGCTCGTAGATGTTGCGGCACGCTGCGGCGATCACGCGGATGTGGTTGTCCGTGTAGACGCGGCGCGGGATGGCCAGGCGCAGCAGTTCGAGCGCCGGGTAGCGGTTCTCGTGCGTCTCGGGATCGCGGTCCGCGAGGATCGAGCCGATCTCCACGCCGCGGATGCCTGCCTCGATGTAGAGTTCCACACCCAGCGTCTGGGCGATGAACTGCTCCTTCGGGAGGTTCGGAAGCACCTTCTTGGCGTCGATGAAGATGGCGTGTCCGCCCGCCGGACGCTGGTACGGCACGCCGTACTCGTCGAGCAGGTCGCCCAGCAGCTTCACCTGGCGGATGCGGGCGTCGAGCTGCTCGAACTCCGTATTCTCCTCCAGACCCACGGCCAGGGCATCCATGTCACGTCCCGACATGCCGCCGTAGGTGACATAGCCCTCGAACATGATGCTGAACGACATGGCCTTGCGGTATAGCTCCTCGGAGCGCATCGCCACGAAGCCGCCCATGTTCACCACGCCGTCCTTCTTGGCCGAGATGGTCATGATGTCGGCATAGGTGTAGATCTCGTGCACGATCTCCTTGATGCTCTTGTCGGCATAGCCCTCCTCGCGCGTCTTGATGAAGTAGGCGTTCTCGGCAAAGCGCGCCGAGTCGATCAGCAGGGGCACGCCGTAGCGGCGGCACACCTCGGCCGTCTCGCGGATGTTGCGCATCGATACGGGCTGTCCGCCGGCCGTGTTGTTGGTGATCGTCAGCACGACGCACGGCACCTTCTCGCGGGGATTCTCCCGAAGGATCTTCTCCAGCTTCGCGGTGTCCATCTCGCCCTTGAAGGGAATTTCGAGCTGCGTGTCGGCTGCGGCGTCGATCGTGCAGTCCACGGCGTGGCAGTGGCGGAACTCGATGTGGCCCTTCGTGGTGTCGAAGTGCGAGTTGCCCGGGACGATGTCGCCCTCCTTGAGCAGGGCCGAGAAGATGACGTTCTCGGCGGCGCGTCCCTGGTGCGTGGGCAGGAAGTAGGGCATGCCGAAGATGCGCTCGACGGTCTGCTTCAGGCGGAAGAACGACAGCGCGCCGGCGTAGCTCTCGTCGCCGGTCATCATGGCGGCCCACTGGCGGTCGGACATCGAGCCCGTGCCGGAGTCGGTCAGCAGGTCGATCGCCACCTGGTCGGCACGCAGCTTGAAGAGGTTGTAGTGCGCTTCGCGGATCCAGGCTTCGCGCTCTTCGCGCGTCGAGGTGCGGATGGCCTCGGTCATCTTGATCTTGTAAGGTTCGCAATAAGGAAGTGTCATAGAAAATGGTTTTTTAGGTTATGGATCGTTACTCTTTCCGGTAAAATTACAAAAAAAATCTCATATTCTTGTTTCGGGCATCTTATTTGTTCCTTCGGAGGGTGAATTTTGATTCGGCAATCCCCCTTTTTTCCTATCTTTATGCAACCATTGATCGTTTCATTCTTAACTTTTCTGCTTATGGCAAACGATTCGACATCCGGGGCCCGCTTCACCGTGCGTGAGCTGCCCTACGCCTACGACGCCCTTGCGCCGCAACTCTCCGAAGAGACGCTGCGTTACCACCACGACAAGCACTATGCGGGCTACGTGGCCAAACTCAACGAACTGATCCTCGACACGCCCTACGAGGGGCAGCCGCTCGAGGACATCATCCTTGCGGCCGACGGCGCCGTCTACAACAACGCCGCGCAGGCCTGGAATCACGCCTTCTACTTTGAACAGCTCTCGCCCGATCCGCAGCGCGTGCCGACGGGAGCGCTTGCCGACGCCGTCGTCCGCACGTTCGGATCGGTCGACGCGCTCCGCGAGCGGATGAACCGCGAGGCCGTCGGCTTGTTCGGCTCGGGGTGGGTCTGGCTCGCCGCCGACCGGCAGGGCGGTCTGGTGATCGTCAGCGGCCCGAATGCCGGCAATCCGCTGCGGCAGGGCCTTGTGCCGCTGCTCTGCATCGACGTCTGGGAGCACGCCTACTACATCGACTACCGCAACCGGCGGGCCGATGCCGTTGCGGCACTGTGGGACCGCATCGACTGGAAGACGGTCGGCGAACGCTACGCAAAACGCTGATCCGGTGACGGATCGTGCGGCGGGGAGCGGCCTTCGGGTCGCTCCCCGCTGTTGTTTTTTTGTTGCCGAATGTACACAAGTTTTGTTCATAATCGGCATTCCGCTCTATTTTTTGGATGCGTTTATGCCCTTTTTTGCCGGAAAGAGTGTATCTTCGCGGCGCGTAATGTGGTAAACCAGATGCCGATGCGGATCCAATATCTTCTTTGCGTGCTGCTTTTCTTCCTGGCGGGCACCCTCGAACCGGCCGCTCCCGCTCCGTGCGGAGACGTCGATTCCGGTGCGGTCCTTTCCGAATGCGGCACCCTGCATCGCTCCGATGTCCTGCATCGTTCTGACGATCTGCTCTGCCGTGTGGCGGCGCCCGAGGCGGGCGACGTGACCGAACTGTCGGAATACCACACCGTCCAGCGGCTGCCGGGAGCCGGAAACGCCGGTCCGCACGCCGACGCCCTGCGCTGTGCCGCGATGCGCCAGCCCGCACGGCTTCCCGCCTGCGGCTTCCATCCCCGTCCGAAGGAGCACTACCTCTACAGCCTCGGGCGGATCGTGATTTAGCCCTGGACGGGGCCCTGTGCCTTTGGCCGCGTGCCGGAGCGGCCGGTACGATGCGCACGCCGCGGCGTGCGCCGAGAACGATTCCGTAAAACAAACAAGATAATCTATGTATTTTACCCTGTTGGTGGTCGTGATCCTTACGGCCATTGCGCTGGTGGCCGTGGCCCTGGGTATCGCCCGGGCGATCTCGCCCCGCTCCTACAACTCGCAGAAGGGCGAGGCCTACGAGTGCGGCATTCCCACGCGCGGAAAATCGTGGATGCAGTTCAAGGTGGGTTACTACCTCTTCGCCATCCTCTTTCTGATGTTCGACGTCGAGACCGTCTTCCTCTTCTCGTGGGCCGTCGTGGTGCAGGAGCTGGGCGTCTACGGTCTGGTGAGCATCCTCTTTTTCCTGGTAGTACTGATTTTGGGCCTGGCCTACGCCTGGCGGAAAGGAGCTTTGGAATGGAAGTGAAAATGCCCCGTATCAAGTCGATGAAATACGAGGATTTCAACGACAACGAGTACCTCGAGAAGATGGCCGCCGAGCTGCGTGCCAACAACGTGAACGTCATCGTGGGGTGCCTGGACAACCTGATCGAGTGGGGCCGCAGCAACAGCCTCTGGCCGCTGACCTTCGCCACGAGCTGCTGCGGCATCGAGTTCATGGCCGTGGGCGCCGCGCGCTACGATTTTGCCCGGTTCGGGTTTGAAGTGGCCCGCGCCTCCCCGCGCCAGGCCGACTTCATCATGGTCGCCGGTACGATCACCCACAAGATGGCCCCCGTGCTGCGGCGCCTCTACGACCAGATGGCCGACCCGAAGTATGTGATCGCCGTGGGCGGCTGCGCCATCAGCGGCGGCCCCTTCAAGCGGTCGTACCACGTCGTCAACGGCGTGGACCAGATCCTGCCCGTCGACGTCTACATCCCGGGCTGCCCGCCGCGTCCCGAGGCGATGCTCTACGGACTGATGCAGCTGCAGCGCAAGGTGCGCCTGCAGCGCTTCTTCGGCGACGTCAACCGGCAGATCGACGAGAAGGAGTACGACGAGCTGATGCGGCGCGACCTGACGGCCGAAAAGAACGATTTGAACGTGGAAAGAGCTGACAAACATGAATGATACGCTGAAAGAGAGAATGACGGCCTGGGAACCCGCGGCCGTCGCGTGCGAGCAGGGCGACGGATACTTCGCCGTGCCGCCCGAGCGGCTGCACGCGCTGGCCGAGCGGCTGCATGCCGAGGGATTCGACTTCCTGCGCAGCCTCACGGGCATGGACTGGGGCGAGGAGGGCCTCGGCGCCGTCTACCATATCGAATCCACCGCCACGGGCGAGAACATCGTCCTGCGCACGGTGACGCCCGACCGCGAGCGGCCCGTGCTGCCGTCGGTCTGCGACGTGTGGCGCGCCGCGGAGCTCAACGAACGCGAAGTCTTCGACTACTTCGGCGTCCGTTTCCTGAACCATCCCGACATGCGGCGCCTCTACCTGCGCGACGACTGGGTGGGATACCCCCTGCGCAAGGACTACGACCCGTCGCTCAACCCCCTGCGCATGAGCAACGAGGTCTCGCGCGACGATGCGCCGAGCTACGAGCTGCTGCCCGACGGCAGCTACATCCGCAAGCGCACGCCGATCTTCGACGAGAGCGAGTACGTCATCAACATCGGTCCCCAGCACCCGGCCACGCACGGCGTGCTGCGCTTCCGCGTCTCGCTCGAGGGCGAGATCATCCGCAAGCTCGACGTACACTGCGGCTACATCCACCGCGGCATCGAGAAGATGTGCGAGGAGCTGACCTATCCGCAGACCCTCGCGCTCACGGACCGGCTCGACTACCTCGGCGCCTCGCAGAACCGCCACGCGCTGTGCATGTGCATCGAGCGGGCGATGGGGGTCGAGGTCTCCGAGCGCGTGCAGTACATCCGCACAATCATGGACGAGCTGCAGCGCATCGACTCGCACCTGCTCTTCTTCTCGTGCCTCTGCATGGACATGGGCGCCCTGACGGCCTTCTTCTACGGCTTCCGCGACCGCGAGAAGGTGCTCGACATCCTCGAACAGACGACCGGCGGCCGCCTGATCCAGACCTACAACACGATCGGCGGCGTGCAGGCCGACATCCATCCCGACTTCGTGCGCAAGGTCAAGGAGCTGATCGCCTACCTGCGTCCCACGCTGCGCGAGTACCACGAGATCTTCACGGGCAACGTCATCGCCCGCGAACGGTTGGAGGGGACGGGCGTGCTCTCGCGTGCCGACGCCATCTCGTTCGGCGCCACGGGCGGTACGGGCCGCGCGTCGGGCTGGGCCTGCGACGTGCGCAAGCGCCACCCCTACGCCATGTACGGCAAGGTCAACTTCCGCGAGGTGCTCTTTACCGAGGGCGACTGCATGGCCCGCTACATGGTCCGCATGCGCGAGATCGAAGAGAGCATGCGCATCATCGAGCAGCTCGTCGACAACATCCCCGAGGGACCCTATCAGCTGAAGATGAAGCCCGTGATCCGCATCCCCGAGGGCAGCTACTACGCCGCCGTCGAGGGGAGCCGCGGCGAGTTCGGCGTCTTCATCGAGAGCCGCGGCGAGAAGTCGCCCTACCGCATGAAGTTCCGCTCGACGGGTCTGCCGCTCGTCTCCTGCATGGAGACCATCGCCCGCGGGGCGAAGATCGCCGACCTGATCGCCATCGGCGGCACGCTCGACTACGTCGTGCCCGACATTGACCGTTAACCGCTAATTGCAAGACTATGTTTGATTTCGGTATCATTACGAATTGGATTCATGAACTGCTCACTTCGGTCATGCCCGTCGGGCTGGCGGTCTTCATCGAGTGTGTTGTCATCGGCATCTGTCTGCTGTTGCTCTATGCGGTGATCGCCATCCTGATGATCTTCATGGAGCGCAAGGTCTGTGCGGCGTTCCAGTGCCGCCTGGGCCCCGTGCGCGTGGGACCGTGGGGCACGCTGCAGGTCATCGGCGACGTCTTCAAGATGCTCACCAAGGAGATCATCACCATCCGCCACTCGGACCGTTTCCTCTACAACCTGGCCCCCTATCTGGTGATCCTCGCCTCGGTGCTGGCCTTCGCCTGCCTGCCGATCAACCGCGGGCTGGAGATCCTGGACTTCAACGTCGGCGTCTTCTTCCTGATGGCCGCCTCGTCGATCGGCGTGGTCGGCATCCTGCTGGCCGGCTGGAGCTCCAACAACAAGTATTCACTCATCGGCGCCATGCGCAGCGGCGCGCAGATGATCTCCTACGAGCTGTCGATCGGCCTGTCGATCCTCACGATCATCGTCCTGACCGATACGATGCAGTTTTCGGAGATCGTCCTGCGCCAGGCCGACGGATGGTTCATCTTCAAGGGCCACATCCCCGCCATCATCGCCTTCGTCATCTACCTGATCGCCGGCAACGCCGAGGTCAACCGCGGGCCGTTCGACCTGCCCGAGGCCGAGTCGGAGCTCACGGCCGGATACCATACGGAGTATTCGGGCATGCACTTCGGACTGTTCTACGTCGCCGAGTTCGTCAACCTGTTCATCATCGCCGGCGTTGCCGCCACGATTTTCCTCGGCGGCTGGATGCCGCTGCACATCCCCGGCTGGGAGGGCTTCAATGCTGTCATGGACTGGATTCCGGGCTTCGTGTGGTTCTTCGGCAAGGCCTTCTTCGTCGTCTGGCTCCTGATGTGGATCAAGTGGACCTTCCCGCGCCTGCGCGTCGACCAGATCCTGACGCTCGAATGGAAATACCTCGTGCCCATCGGCCTGGCGAACCTGCTGCTGATGGTCATCGTTGTCGTCTTCAAACTTCATTTTTAGTCATGAGCAACTATGTAAAGGGATTCTTCGGCGGCGTGCATTCGCTGCTCACGGGCATGAAGGTCACCTTGCGCGAGTTCTTCACGCCCAAAGTCACCGAGCAATACCCCGAGAACCGCGCCACGCTGAAGATGTTTGACCGCTACTGCGGCGAACTGACCATGCCCCGCGACGCCGAGGGCCACAACAAGTGCATCGCCTGCGGGCTCTGCCAGAACAACTGCCCCAACGGCACGATCCGCATCACGACCGAGACGGTCACCGACCCCGAGACGGGCAAGTCGCGCAAGCGGCTCGTGCGTTATGAATACGACCTCGGCTCGTGCATGTTCTGCCACCTGTGTGTCAACGCCTGCCCGACGGGGGCGATCCGCTTCGCCCCGACGTTCGAGCATGCCGTCTATACGCGTGAAAAACTCGTCAAAACACTGAACGAATAAGCCATGGAGATCACACTCGAACTGATCGTCTTCACCGTCCTGGCGCTCTTCATCACCGTGAGCGCCATCCTGGCCGTCACCACGCGGCGCATCCTGCGTGCGGCCACCTACCTGCTGTTCGTGCTCTTCGGCACGGCGGGTATCTACTTCCAGCTCAACTACTCGTTCCTCGGCGCCGTGCAGATGCTCATCTACGCCGGCGGCATCACGGTGCTCTACGTCTTCTCGATCCTGCTGACCTCGAGCGAGGGCGACCGCTCGGAGGACCTGCGCGGATACAAGCTCGTCGTGGGACTGCTGGCCACGCTCGCCGGGCTGGGCGTCTGCCTCTGGATCACGCTCCGGCACAAGTTCATGCCGTCGCTCTTCGAGCACGGCGAACTGCACGTCAGCCGCATCGGCCATGCGCTGATGAGCAGCGACAAGTACGGCTACGTCCTGCCGTTCGAGGTCATCAGCGTGCTGCTGCTGGCCTGCATCGTCGGCGGCATCATGATCGCACGCAAACGCTGAAAAACATCCGGACTATGATACACATGGAATACTACCTGATCGTCTCTACGATCATGATGTTCGTGGGAATCTACGGATTCGTCACGCGCCGCAACCTGCTGGCGATGCTCATCTCCGTCGAGCTGATCCTCAACTCGGTGGACATCAACTTCGTCGTCTTCAACCGCTTCCTCTTCCCGGGCGAGCTCGAGGGCTTCTTCTTCACGCTCTTCGCCATCGGGATCAGCGCCGCCGAGACGGCCGTGGCCATCGCCATCATCATCAACATCTACCGCAACCTGCGCAACATCCACGTCAAGAGCCTGCGCGGCATGAAGTGGTAATACGCCGTAAACAAAGTCGCTTATGGAATATACGATTCTTCTGCTCGTGCTGCCCTTCGTGAGCTTCCTGCTGCTCGGCCTCTTCGGCATGAAGATGCGCCCGAAGGCGGCCGGACTCGTCGGCACGGCCGTCGTGGCCGTCGTGGCCGCGGTGAGCTACGTGACCGCCTGGGAGTACTTCTTCGTCCAGGGGCGCGACGCCGCGGGCCTCTACCCGACGACGATCCCGTGGAACACCCTCTGGCTGCCTATCAGCGGGACGCTGCACATCGACCTGGGCATCCTGCTCGATCCCATCTCGGTGATGATGCTCGTCGTCATCTCGACCGTCTCGCTCATGGTCCACATCTACTCGTTCGGATACATGAAGGGCGAGCGGGGCTTCCAGCGCTACTACGCCTTCCTGTCGCTCTTCACGATGAGCATGTTGGGACTGGTCGTCGCCACGAACATCTTCCAGATGTACCTCTTCTGGGAGCTGGTGGGCGTAAGCTCCTACCTGCTCATCGGCTTCTACTATACGAAGAAGGAGGCGATCGCCGCCTCGAAAAAGGCCTTCATCGTCACACGCTTCGCCGACCTGGGCTTTCTGGTCGGCATCCTCTTCTACGGCTTCTACGCCGGGACCTTCTCCTTCACGCCCGACGCGCGGGTGCTGGCGGCGGCCGGTACGATGATCCCGCTGGCGCTCGGGCTGATGTTCATCGGCGGCGCCGGCAAGAGCGCCATGTTCCCGCTGCACATCTGGCTGCCCGACGCCATGGAGGGCCCGACGCCCGTCTCGGCGCTGATCCATGCCGCGACGATGGTCGTCGCGGGTGTCTACCTCGTGGCGCGCATGTTCCCGCTCTTCATAGGCTACGCTCCCGAGGTGCTCCACTGGACGGCCTACATCGGCGCCTTCACGGCGCTCTACGCCGCCGTCGTGGCCTGCGTGCAGAGCGACATCAAGCGCGTGTTGGCCTTCAGTACCATCTCGCAGATCGGCTTCATGATCGTCTCGCTCGGGGTCTGCACCTCGGCCGATCCCCACGCCGGCGGACTGGGCTACATGGCCTCGATGTTCCACCTCTTCACGCACGCCATGTTCAAGGCGCTGCTCTTCCTCGGGGCGGGCTGCATCATCCACGCCGTGCACTCGAACGAGATGTCGGCCATGGGCGGCCTGCGCCGCTACATGCCCCTGACGCACGCGACGTTCCTCGTGGCGTGCCTGGCCATCGCCGGAATCTGGCCCCTGAGCGGCTTCTTCTCCAAGGACGAGATCCTCACCGCCGCCTTCGCCTTCAGCCCCGTGATGGGGTGGGTGATGACGGCCATCGCCGCCCTGACGGCCTTCTACATGTTCCGTCTCTACTTCAACATCTTCTGGGGGCGTGAGAACCGCGAGCTCCACGCCGCGCACACGCCGCACGAGGCGCCCCTCACGATGACGCTGCCGCTCCTGCTGCTGGCCCTGGTGACCCTCGTGGCGGGATGGATCCCCTTCGGGGAGTTCATCTCGAGCAACGGCGAGGCCTACACGATCCACATCGACCGCGGCGTGGCGGCCGTGAGCCTCTGCGTGGCCCTGGCGGCCATCGCCCTCGCCACGTGGATGTACGCCCGTCCGCAGCAGCCCGTGGCCGACCGTCTGGCCCGCACCTTCGCGGGGCTGCACCGCGCGGCCTACCACCGCTTCTACATCGACGAGGTCTACCAGTTCATCACCCACCGCGTGATCTTCGCCTGCATCTCGACGCCGATCGCCTGGTTCGACCGCCACGTCGTCGACGGCTTCTTCAACTCGCTGGCTGTGGCGACGAACGCCGTGGCGGAGTGGATCCGCGTGATCCAGAGCGGCAGCGTGCAGCGCTACTGCATCTGGATGCTGAGCGGCGCGCTGGGCCTCACGATCCTCATCCTGTTAATCTGTTAATCCGGAAGCTACAATGAATATGTTATCCCTGTTCCCCCTCATCCCGCTGGTGATGATGCTGGGACTCTGGCTCTCGAAGACCACGCGGCAGATCCACGCCGTGATGGCGACCGGCTCGGCCGCGCTGCTCGTGCTGGCCGTGGTGCTGGTCGTGCGCTTCCTGGGCCTGCGCGAAGCGGGTGAGACGGCCGCGATGCTCTTTACCGACAGCCACGTCTGGTACGCTCCGCTCAACATCCACTACGCCGTCGGCGTCGACGGTATCTCGGTGGCCATGCTCCTCCTGTCGGCCATCATCGTCTTCACGGGCACGTTCGCCTCGTGGCGCATGCAGGAGCAGGTCAAGGAGTATTTCCTCTGGTTCTCGCTGTTGAGCGTCGGGGTCTTCGGGTTCTTCATCTCGGTGGACCTCTTCACGATGTTCCTCTTCTACGAGGTGGCCCTCATCCCGATGTACCTGCTCATCGGCGTCTGGGGCAGCGGCCGCAAGGAGTATGCCGCCATGAAGCTCACGCTGATGCTCATGGGCGGTTCGGCGCTGCTGCTCATCGGCATCCTGGGCATCTACTTCGGCTCGGGCGCCACGACGATGAACGTGCTGGAGATCGCACAGCTGCACAACATCCCCGTCGCGCAGCAGCGCATCTGGTTCCCGCTCGTCTTCGTCGGCTTCGGCATCCTCGGCGCCCTCTTCCCGTTCCACACGTGGAGCCCCGACGGCCACGCCTCGGCCCCGACGGCCGTGTCGATGCTCCATGCCGGCGTGCTGATGAAGCTCGGCGGCTACGGCTGCTTCCGCGTGGCGATGTACCTGATGCCCGAAGCGGCGCACGAATTGAGCTGGATTTTCATCATCCTCACGACGATTTCGGTCGTGTACGGCGCTTTCTCGGCCTGCGTGCAGACCGACCTGAAGTACATCAACGCCTATTCGTCCGTTTCGCACTGCGGACTGGTGCTCTTCGCCATCCTGATGATGAACACCACGGCCGCGACGGGCGCCGTGCTCCAGATGTTGAGCCACGGCCTGATGACGGCGCTCTTCTTCGCGCTCATCGGCATGATCTACGGCCGCACCCACACGCGCGACGTGCGCGAGTTGAGCGGCCTGATGAAGATCATGCCCTTCCTGGCGGTCGGCTACGTCATTGCGGGTCTGGCGAACCTCGGTCTGCCGGGCCTGAGCGGTTTCGTCGCCGAGATGACGATCTTCAACGGCGCCTTCGCGCATGCCGACGCCTTCCACCGCACGGTGACGATCATCGCCTGCACGTCGATCGTCATCACGGCGGTCTACATCCTGCGCGTCGTGGGCCGCATCCTCTACGGCACGTGCAGCAACCCGGCGCACCTCAAGCTCACGGACGCCACGTGGGACGAGCGCCTTTCGGTCATCTGCCTCATCGTCGCCGTCGCCGGCATGGGCCTCGCCCCGCTGTGGGTGAGTGACCTGGTCCGCGAGGGCGTCACGACGGTCATTACCCACCTGATGAATTAACGCGGCTATGGATTACGCAAACATCTTCCTCTACATGCGCGCCGAGGTGACGCTCACCGCGGTGCTCGTCCTGATCTTCCTCTTCGACCTCTTCGCTCCGGAGCGGATGCGCCGCCACTTCTCCGCCGTGGCGTGCGGGCTGCTCGTCGTGCAGCTGCTGGTGAACCTCGTGCCGCACGAGGCCGGCGTGCTCTTCGGCGGCATGTTCCGCTACGAACCCATGCACGGCGTGGTGAAGAGCATCCTGACGATCGGCACGCTGCTCGTCTTCCTGCAGGCCGACACGTGGCTGCGCCGCGACGACACGCGCCACAAGCAGGGCGAATTCTACATCCTGACGCTCTCGACGCTGCTCGGGCTCTTCTTCATGATCGGCGCCGACAACTTCCTGCTCTTCTTCATCGGCATGGAGCTGGCCTCGGTGCCGATGGCCTGCCTGGTGGCCTTCGACAAGTACAAGGGCCACTCGGCCGAGGCGGGGGCCAAGTACATCCTCAGCGCCCTGTTCGCCAGCGGACTGATGCTCTACGGCATCTCGTTCCTCTACGGCACGACCGGCACGCTCTACTTCGACGACATGGCCGCCCGCATCGACGGCTCGCCGCTGCAGGTGCTCTCGCTCGTCTTCTTCTTCGCCGGGCTCGGATTCAAGCTCTCGCTCGTGCCGTTCCACCTCTGGACGGCCGACGCCTACCAGGGCGCCCCGACCGTGGTGACGGGCTACCTGTCGGTCGTCTCGAAGGCCGCCGCGGCCTTCGCGCTGATGACCGTGCTGATGAAGGTCTTCGCCCCGATGGTCGACGAATGGCAGACCCTGCTTTGGATCGTCATCGTGCTGAGCATTACGGTGGCCAACCTCTTCGCCATCCGGCAGCAGCACCTCAAGCGCTTCCTCGCCTTCTCGTCCATTTCGCAGGCCGGGTACATCATGTTGGCCGTCATCGGCGGCAGCAGCTTCGGCATGACGTCGCTCATCTTCTACCTGCTGGTCTACCTGGCGGCGAACCTGGCGGCCTTCGGCGTCATCGCGACCATCGAGCAGCACACCGGCGGCAAGGTCTGCCGCGACGACTACAACGGCCTCTACCGCACCAACCCGCGGCTGGCCCTCGTCATGACCCTCGCGCTCTTCTCGCTGGCGGGCATCCCGCCCTTCGCGGGCTTCTTCTCGAAGTTCTTCGTCTTCGCGTCGGCCTTCCGCGACGGCTTCCCCGTGCTGGTCTTCATCGCGCTGCTCAACACGGTCATCTCGCTCTACTACTACCTGCTGGTGGTCAAGGCGATGTACATCACGCCCAACGACGCCCCCATCGCGCCGTTCCGCAGCGACCGCATGACGCGCATCAGCCTCGGGCTCTGCCTGGCGGGCGTCGTGCTGCTGGGGCTGGTCAGCGCCGTGTACGACGGCATCAACCTCTACGCGTTCGGGCTCTGACGCCCGGCGTCTCCGCATACGGCAAGGGCGGCACGGTGATCCGTGCCGCCCTTGTTGTCTTATGGGCCTTCGCGTGGAGGCTGCCTGCCGCCGCGTTCCCGTGTCAGAGGTTGCGCAGCGTGTAGTCGATCATCTTCTGCCGCACGTGCGAGGTGGCGTCGGGCTGCATCGAGTGGTTCTGGTCCGGATAGACCATCATGTCGTACTGCTTGCCGAAGCGGTTGAGGGCGCGCGTCATCTCGACCGTGTTCTGGAAGTGGACGTTGTCGTCGGCCGTGCCGTGGATGATGAGCAGGCGCGTCTTCCGGTCGTCCAGCATCTGCGCGAAGTTGATCGGCGAGTTCTCGTCGTAGCCCGCGGCGTTGTACTGCGGGAGGTTGTTGTAGATCTCCGTGTAGATCGTGTCGTAGTAGCGCCACGAGGTGACGGGCGCCACGGCGATCGCCATCTTGAAGAGCCCGTGCCCCTTCAGGGCGCAGTTCAGGGCCATGAATCCGCCGTAGGACCAGCCGTAGATGCCGATGCGGGAGGCGTCGACCCACGGCTGGGCGGCCATGTGGCGCGCCAGTGAGAGCTGGTCCTCGGTCTCGAGGGCCCCGAGGCGGCCGTAGGTCTGCTTCTTGAAGCGCTCGCCGCGGAAGCCCGTGCCGCGGCCGTCGGTGCAGACGACGATGTAGCCCAGGTCGGCGAGGGCATCCTCCCAGTCGAGTGTCCAGCGGTCGACGACCTGCTGCGAGCCCGGGCCCGAGTACTGCGTCAGCAGCACGGGGTAGCGCTGCGCGGGGTCGAAGTCGCGCGGCTTGACGATGTAGGCGTTGAGCTCGTCGCCGCGCTCCGTGCGGAAGGTGAAAAACTCCTTGACGGGGCGGTTGGCGACCATCAGCCGGATGCGCAGGTCGCGGTTGTCGCAGAGCGTGCGGATCGTGTTCCCCGCGGCGTCGCACACCTCCACGCGGTTGGGGGTCCGGGTGTTCGAGAAGGTCGTGACGAAGTACTTCATGCCGCGGCTCGGCACCACGGTGTAGTATCCTTCGCCCTCCGTCAGGCGCCGCTTGTCGCTGCCGTCGAGGCGCACGCTGTAGAGGTTGCGGCGCAGCGGCGAGGTCTCGGTCGAGAGGTACCAGACCCGCTTGCCGTCGGTCCCGACGACCTGGGTGACCTCCCATTCGCCGCCGGTCACCTGCGCGAGGCGTCCGCGGCGGATGCTGTACAGGTAGAGGTGCATGTAGCCCGAGAAGCTCTCCTGCCGCACGAGGAAGCGGTCCTTGTCGACGAAGGTCACCGTGCCGTCGTCCACGCGCTCGACATACTGCTGCGCGCGCTCCTCGTAGATCGTGCGCTGCGCGCCGTGGGGCTCGCAGAGGATCATCTCGAAGACGTTCTGGCGGCGGTTGATGCGGTGAAACCACAGCCGCCCGTCGGGCGTGAAGCCGATGCGCGGGATGTACTGGTCGGTCTCGGAGCCCGTGTCGATGCGCTCGCGGCGGCCCGTCGCCAGGTCGGCGACCCACAGCTGCACGACGGAGTTCGGCTCGCCCGCCTTGGGGTACTTGAAGGTGTAGGCCTCGTTGTAGAGCCGTCCGTCGAAGCGCATCATCTCCATCAGGGGCACCTGCGTCTCGTCGAAGCGCAGGTAGGCCAGGCGCGTGCCGTCGGGCGAGAAGGCGTAGGCGCGCGTCGAGCCGAACTCCTCCTCGTAGACCCAGTCGGTCGTGCCGTTGATGACCTCGTTCCAGGCCCCGTCGGTCGTGATGCGGCGCGTTGCACCCGAAGCGATGTCGTAGACGTAGAGGTCGTTGCGGTCCGAGTAGACGATGCGCGAGCCGTCGGGCGAGAACGAGGCGTCGCGCGGCGCAAAGGCCTCGCGCAGGATCGGCTCCACGCGGCCGCCTGTGGCGAGGTAGTACCGCGTGGTGTAGGAGTGGCGGTAGATCGGCGTGCGCTCGGTGGCCAGCAGCACCGACCGCTCGTCGGGCGAGAGGGCGTAGTCGGTGATCGTGAGCTGCTCGGCCGCCGCGGGCAGCAGCTTGACCCCTGCCTCGTCCGAGGCGTAGGCGTAGCGCAGGACGTTACCCTGCTCGAGCGTCGTGTAGTGTTCGCCGTCGGCCATCGAGCGGAGGCCCTGCACGCTGCGGTTCATCGCCTTGAGCTCGGCGATCGCGGCGTATTCGTTCTGTGCGGCGGCTGCCGTGCCGAGCACGAGCAGCGCCGAGGTAAGCAAAGATTTCAGCAAGGTGGTGTGAAAAAAGGGTGAATGGTCGGAAAAAAGGGGCGGGG
>OHVZ01000533.1_pt1 | contig 16614 bp, 15 predicted proteins | sample 1579561 | NCBI WGS metagenome assembly OHVZ01 (sample SAMEA3882547, study PRJEB24775) | human gut metagenome | biome: human-associated habitat; feature: intestine environment; material: feces | place: Netherlands | collected 2009/2010
CTCCTGCAGCATCGTCCCCGCCATCATCCCCGGCAATGGTTTGGTCTTGCGCGGAACATAGGTCAGCTCCTTAAAGCTTGCTTCTACAGCAGTAGCCACCGGTTGGCCTGCAAGAGCCTTATAATCATCGCGCTCATAAAACGCCTGAATATTTTTTGCATAATCAATCATCAGCCTACTCCTTTACTACATCAGGGTACATTTTTGCTGCCATGTAGCGTACTGCCTTAGGATATTCCAAGCCAGGATTGAGCAGGAACAAATCATCAGGCAGGAAAAATACCTGCTTATTTTTTACTGCGTCGATAGATTGCCATGCTTCATTATTCATAATCTCCAGCTTGGGATTGCCCTCAGCATCACGCGGCGCACCCATAGAGGTGATAAAAATTACCTGCGGATTTTTCTCCAGCAAATCCTCTAAGCTATAGGGAGCCTTATCAGGCTGAGTTCCCATCGGTCCGCTGACAGGCTTGGTTTCTCCCTGCACTACGTTGCGTAATTTAAGCATTTTAGCACAGCAGCCGGCAATACTAGTTTCCTTTTCCATGGTGATGCCCATGCTGGTGGTGTGCAGAATCGCTACGCTGCGCTCGCTTTTAGGCAGCTTGCTTACTGTAGCATTGATATCCTTATCGAGATTTGCCACAACCTTCTGCGCCTTATCATCCTTACGCATTATTTTGCCAATGGTGAGCATGCTGTGCTTAACATCCTCATAGGATTTCAGATTCAGCACAACAACGGGAATATTGTTGGATTCCAATGTATGCAGATAACGCTCGTGCATGCCCTTGTAAGCAATTACCAGATCAGGCTTCAGCTCCACGATTTTTTCTACATTGATATTAAAGATAAAGCCTACCTCGGCAGCATCCTTAGCAAAAGCGGGCACCTTGCCTACCTGTGTTTTGGCACGGCCGACAACCTTGCCGTCTACAGCCTGCACCAGCTCTAAAAATGACGGTGACAGGACAACAATTCTTTCGGGAATCTTCTTCAAGGTAACAATGCGCTGGTTATCATCGGTTATTTTTATTGCGGAGCCTGAACCGGAGTTTCCGGTTAGCGGTGAGCAACCGCTTATACATAAGCATACCATAAGAACTGTAAAAATGAAACTGAAAATTTTTCTCATAATACTTCCTCGTTAGGCAAACAAAGCAGGCCATCGGGCCTGCTTTATTTGTTCTTTTACTTTACCGCTATGTTTAGAATTTATATTCCATACCAACTCTGTACAAGCGACCGAGATTGCCGTCAGAATACGGGCCAAAGTTCTGGTGATTGCTGATGTTGTCAATGCCCAGATAAATCTTGGTATCCTTGTTGAGATGTCTGGAAGCCATGATATTGGCAATGGTGAAGTCCTTGGTTTCGTAAACGAAGTTGCCCATGGTGCTCTTATCGCCATTATTGAAGTAGTAGCCAAGGTTAGATACAAGGTCAAAGCTCAGGTCCCAAGCATAAATATTTTCCGGCTGATAGGAAACGCCAAAGGTTACCTGATGCTTAGCTCTGTCTTTCAGACGAGTTCCCGCTGTTTTATCCTTAGCATCCAGGAAGGTATAACCGGCGTTAAGATAAATATCCTTACCGATTCTATGGGAACCGTACAGCTCCACGCCCTGCAGTAATGCCTCTGGAATATTTTCATAAGCCATAATCCTGTCGCCTGTAATACCGGGATAAATATCAGGATAATCTTCTGTCATTTTACCTGTCCAGTAGGTGCCAATCAAATCCTTAACTTCATTTCTGAATAAACCAAAATGGACTGTAGATCTGTCTCCCCAATCCTTTTCTACAGATAATTCATAGCTCAAGGATTTTTCCGGTTTCAGATCAGGGTTACCAACATAGAATTGACCATCGGAACCAGGATTTTTAGCATACATTTCCCAGAAAATGTACAAATCGTTTACAGTCGGAGTTTTATAGCCCTGGCCAACTACTGCCTTGATACGTACATCATCGGCGGCATTATAGGTTGCAGCTAAGTTACTTGTCAGCTTGTTGCTGAACTGATCACTGTGGTCAAAACGAACGGAAGGAATAATCAGCCATTTATCATTCGGTCTGAATTCATCCTGAACATATGCTGCCAGATAGTTGATAGCTGCCTTGTCAAAAGCTGCATGAGCATCAGCACCGTTCAAAGAGGTACTCGGTTTCTTTAAGCGGGTGCCTTCGCTCTGATCCTTACGATATTCGAAACCGGCAGTCAGCTTGTTCTTATCGCTCAGGTTGAAGGTATCCTTGCCTTCAATAACGCTCAGGGTACGTTTAACAGTATCAACCTTCGGAGCCTGCAGAGTCCATTTGCCGGGCCTGCCCATCATGGTCATACGGGTATTATTCTGGTTCTTATAGGTCTTATCGAATACTGATTTATAAGCTCTGAACATCCAGTCCTGCTTATCATCGGAACCCTTGTAAGTAATAGCATAGTCAGTACGCTTATTATCGTTATAAATCGTCTGAACCTTATCCTGCCATACCTTACCGGGCACCATAACAGTTGTGCTGGTCGTAGATTTTTGATTCTCTTCTTTAATCTTGCTGAAATCTACGCTTAATTCATTGCCATTATCGAACTTATAGCCTACATTCAAAGAAAGCGGCTGCTGCTTACCATAAAAGTTCATGGAATCTCCGCTGCCTTTGGGATCCAAATACGGTCTGTTTTTATTCAGGCCGGCGTTGATTTTATAGGAATAGTTACCTTCAGCGCCTTGCAGATACAGGTTGCCTTTATAGCCTGCGCCCTTGCCGTCCTCATACCAGCCATATTCATAATTAATGTCAGCAGTTGTCTTATCCGGAGTTTTGGTAATAACGTTAATTACACCGCCCATTGCATCACTGCCATACAGTGCGCCTGCCGGTCCGCGGATAATTTCAACCTTCTCAACGTCCTCCATACGAATACGGTCTACGTCCCAGGCATTGGCAGAGTTGTAAGCTGCCTCGCCGCCTAAACGCTTGCCGTCAACCATAATCAGTACGTGACGGGATTCACTGCCGCGGATGCTGACATTGCTGCGTCCCTGGAAATCATTAAATACATTAACGCCCAAAGCGCCCTTTAAGGCATCATGCAAGGTTTTAGCCTGTGTCTGTTCCAGCTTTTTGCTGTCAACAATCTCTACGGTCGAAGGGGTTTCCTTAACGGTCATTGCCGTTCTGGTTGCGGTAACAACCATGGTGTCCAAAGAAAACTCTTGCAAATCTTCTTCGGCGGCAAAGGCGGTGCCTCCCCACAGCACGCTGCCGGTCAACAGAGTTGTCAGGACTAACTTGGAAAGATCTTTTTTCTGCATACTCATACCACTCCTTAAAATATATACTAATTACAGCTATGACAGAGTGAAATTCGGCAAAGTCTGCCATAGCCAAAACCAGTCATTTACACATATGTCTATTCAGACATATATGTTTTTGTACCTCTATCTGTTTTCGGAATCAACACTGTTTACAATTATATCATTTAAAGATTGCCAAGTCAAGAAAAGTATGAAAACTGTTGCAATTTATTTTTACGTGAATTTTTTTAAAGCTAATAAGAAATTCTACATGATATGAACCAGAATGTTTTATATTCCATTTCCCTGTTACAGGCAACAAAAAAGACTCCCAATTTCTTGGAAGTCTTGAATTGCAGTTGGTGGCGGCGCACGGATTCGAACCGCGGACACTGCGGGTATGAACCGCATGCTCTAGCCAACTGAGCTACGCCGCCATTTGGAGCTGATGACCAGGATTGAACTGGTGACCTTATCCTTACCAAGGATACGCTCTGCCGACTGAGCTACATCAGCAATATTTAGTTGGTTGCGGGGGGCGGACTTGAACCACCGACCTTCGGGTTATGAGCCCGACGAGCTACCAACTGCTCCACCCCGCGATGAAAGTTGGTGGATGGGGTTGGATTCGAACCAACGAAGCGAAACGCGGCAGATTTACAGTCTGCTCCCTTTAACCACTCGGGAACCCATCCATAGGCAACATAGATATTATATTACAGCGAGATACTTTTGTCAAGCAAAAAATAAAAAATTATTTAAGCTTCTGACGCAGTGCCTCAAACATCACAATGCCGGCCGCCATAGCAACATTCAGCGATTCCGCACGTCCCTGCATCGGAATAAAGACGCGCTTGTCTGCTGCCGCCAGCAAAGCAGGACTCACGCCATTGGCCTCATTGCCCATAACAAAAGCCAGACGTCCCTTTAAATCAGCCTTGTACAAATTATCCGCGCCGTCCAGGCAGGTAACCAACAGCTCATATCCTGCCTTACGTGCTGCCTGCACCAACAGCTCCTCGCTCAAACCGCTCAGCACCGGCAGGTGGAACAGCGAGCCCATGGAAGCACGCACTGTTTTCGGCGCATAAATATCAGCGCAGCCCTGTAGCAGCAGCAAGCCACCTACACCGGCCGCATCCGCAGTACGCAGCATGGTGCCAATATTTCCCGGATCTGTTACACGGTCCAGAACAAGCAGCATTTTGCCGGATGCCAGAAAATCATCCAGACGCTTGCTGCGCATTTCACATACGGCAATAATTCCCTGCGGCGTTTCGGTATCGGCAATTTTTTTCAGCACCTTGTCGCTCACGCAGACGAGCTTAATCTGCTTGGCCGCAGCCTCTTCCAGCACGGCGCGGGTGCGGTCATCCTCAATCGCAGTATAAAAAATGCTCTGCACGGCGCCGTAACGCACTGCCTCTTCCACAGTACGCAGGCCTTCCGCCAAGAACAGGCCCTGCTGCTGACGATATTTCTTCTGCTTCAGCTCTGCTGCAGCCTTCACCATTGGGTTTTGCAATCCGGTAAGTTCCATCTTGTTTCTCCTCTATACGTAGTCACATTACTTTTCTACTATTATACTAATATATCTGAGCCAGCGTCAATCAGCCATTTATTATAATGAAAAAAGCTGTAAAAAGAACGACGCTGGTAATAATCGTCAATGAATTGAACAGGCTGGCCAGCTGTACATTTGCTCCCAGCTTCTCCACAAAAATCGGGCCGATAATCGTGCAGGGTGCCATAAACGCCAGCGCAATCACATAATTTATCTCCTGCTTGAAAGGCGCCAGATAAATAAAAGCAGCGGCGCACAAGAGCGATATTGCATAACGCACGCTGAACAGCTCCTTGACATAGCCCATTGCCTTCTTATCCAGCTTGATTTCAAACATCATGCCAATCATCAGCATACTTAAAAACGGATTGCCTGTGCCCACAATCTCTGTAAACGTATACACGCTCTTAGGGAAGTGGAATCCTGCCAGCGACAGCAGCAGCATGCTGATATAAACGACAAACGGCACCGAATGCAGCAGCTTTTGCGCAATATTCTTCATGCTGAATTTGTCCTTGCGGCCGTCCGCATAACCGATGCAGGAGGCCGTCAGCGCGTAGGTCATACCGGTACACATAATGGAATTGCCCACGTCGAACATACACAGGCCGACTACGGCAAAGGGCGTTAAAAAGGCCTGCGCAAACGGCAGCGTAAAGCAGCCTATATTATAGCCGGCGAGGCTGAAGATATAGAAAATCTTGGTAGCCGGAGTATCACCGCGCGTCAGCATCAGAGATACAAAAAGCATCATTAGATTGCCGAATAAGCCTAAAAAGACGGCAGCGATTAGCGAATAATCCATCTCAAAATGTGCAAAGCTGTTGATCACGGAGCAGGGCAACGTAATATTCAAAACAATTTTGCTTACGACCTGATAATCAGTCGGTGAAAAAAAGCCGCGGCGTTTGCAGATATAGCCTATAAGTATGATGAGCACAAAGGCCAGGGCTTTACTTAAAACTACTAACATAAAACTAAACCCCTCACAAATTACAAAAAAACCTGCTCCCGTGCGCACACAGGAGCAGGCTCAGACCAGCGCCTACGCACCAGTCAGTATTTACTTTTCTCTTACAGAGCAGCTTTAGCAGCTTCTACCAGCTTAGCGAAAGCAGCAGAGTCATAGATAGCCATGTCAGCCATAACTTTGCGGTTCATTTCGATGCCAGCTTTGGTCAGGCCGCAGATGAAACGGCTGTAGCTCAGGCCGTTAGCACGGGTAGCAGCGTTGATACGAGCGATCCACAGACGACGGTACTCGCGTTTTTTAGCGCGACGGTCACGACGAGCATAGGACAGAGCTTTCATTACCAGCTCGTTAGCTTTTTTGAATTGTTTGCTGCGGGAACCATAGTAACCTTTAGCCAGTTTCAGAATGTGTTTATGACGACGATGAGCGGTTACGCCCACTTTAACTCTTGCCATTGTTTGTATCCTCCTTTAAATCTCTTAATTATGCGTACGGGAGCATTTTTGCTACATGCTCTTTGTCAGTCTTGTGCACCAGAGCAGCTTTGCGCAGGTTTCTCTTACGTGCAGGAGATTTATGTTCGAGAATGTGGCTCTTGAAGTTTTTAAAATGTTTGAATTCACCAGAAGCGGTTTTTTTGAAGCGCTTTGCAGCAGCTCTACGGGTTTTCATTTTCGGCATTGTGATTTCCTCCTCTATTATTTAGCAGGTTTTGGCGCAACAATCATAATCATGTTTTTGCCTTCTAATTTTGGAACTCTTTCTACGACGGCAATTTCTTTCAACTGCTGTGCCATACGATTCAGCAGCACCTCGCCAAGCTCAGGATGAGACAGTTCGCGGCCGCGGAACATGATGGTAACTTTTACCTTATCGCCATCTTCCAGGAAACGTACTGCATTCTTATACTTAACATTGAAGTCGTGGTCCTCAATACCGGGACGCAGCTTAACTTCTTTAATGTCGAAGGTCTTTTGTTTCTTACGAGCTTCTTTTTCGCGTTTTTGCTGCTCGTAACGATACTTGCCATAATCCATAATCCGGCACACAGGCGGTTTTGCTGTCGGAGCAATTTCGACTAAGTCCAGATGATTTTCTAATGCAAGCTTCAGAGCGTCACGGCTGGACATAATGCCGAGCTGTTCGCCCCCATTGGCAATAACACGCACTTCACGCGCACGAATTTCTTCGTTAATACGCAAGCTTTCCTTACTTATAACAATTCACCTCCATGAACCTCAGATAAGCAATTACTGCTTATAAAATCTGTAACATATCAGATATAAGCAAAACAAAAAAGCGGGCAGAACAAATTCCACCCGCATGAATATCATATCCAACCCTGTCGAGCGTTTGCCGCAAGGTGAGAAGCGAGTGGCTTCTGCTTTGTTACTAGAATATGATAACACATAGCCTGATAAGTGTCAAGCTTTTTACAGTTTTTATTTAAAAAGATTTTTGATTTTATTGAAGAAGCTCTTTTCCTCGGGGCTGATATTATCCTTGCTGATTTCACCGAAGCTGCGCAGTGCTTCCTTCTGCTTTTCGTTCAGCTTAGTCTGCACAACTACCTTAATGCGAACCAGCTGATCACCGCGCTGACCGCCGCGCAGGCTGGGAATACCCTTCCCCTTCAGGCGCAGCACCTTACCGGGCTGAGTGCCTTCGGGAACCTTCATGGTTACCTGACCATCCAGCGTAGGAACCTTGATCTCAGCGCCCAGGGTTGCCTGTACGATATTGACAGGTACCTCGCACAGAACAGTAGTGCCATCACGTTCAAAGAACTTGTGTGGCTTCACGTACAGATATACGTAAAGATCACCGCTCTGACCGCCCTTAGCACCGGCCTCGCCCTCGCCGCTTACGCGCAGACGGGAGCCGTTATCTACACCTGCAGGAATTTTTACCTTCAGGCGTTTATTCTTCTTCACAGTACCCTTGCCGCGGCATTCCTTGCAGGGGTTGGAAATGATCTTGCCTTCGCCGTGGCACTTGGAGCACGGACGCTCATTTACCATCTGACCGAACATGGTGTTCTGGGTGAAGCGTACATAGCCGGAGCCGTGACATTCAGGACAGGTTTCAACCTTGGAGCCGGGCTCTGCACCATCACCGTGGCAATGGTCGCAGGTTTCGTCGCGATACAGATTGATTTCCTTCTCTACGCCGAATGCTGCCTCTTCAAAGGTAATTTCCATATCAAAGCGCAAATCCGCAGCCCGCTTCGCGGCCGCCGCGACTGCGTCCCTGGCCGCCGAAGAACATATCGAAAATATCATCCATGCCTCCGCCGCCAAAGCCACCGAAGCCGCCGCCGAACGGATTACCGCCGGCACCGCCGGCTGTCTGCGCCTGTTCGAAGGCATCAGGGCCAAGCTGGTCATACTGCTGGCGCTTCTGCTCATCGGAAAGGACGCTGTAAGCCTCATTGGCTTCCTTGAATTTGTTCATGGCTTCTTCGTTGCCCTTATTGCGGTCAGGATGATATTTCAGGGCCAGTTTACGGAATGCTTTTTTTATTTCGTCCTGGGAAGCGGTTTTGCTTACTCCCAGTACCTCATAATAATCTCTCTTAGCCAAAACAGGCGCCTCCTAAAACTTTTCTAACGAATATTATTTAAGCATATAATGCCCAGATGCATGATGGCGGTTGCCACAGCAGCTGGGCACTAATATTATATTACTTTTTTACGTCTGTATCAACAACACAGATGGTGCTTTTCACCCAACCCGAAGGCTGGTGAGAAGGTATCAGATGCTAGGCGAAACGACGACGGCGTACTTTTAGTACGTCGAGGAGTCCTAACAACGCAGACGGTGCTTTATAGACAGGATTATTTCTTGTCGTCGTCAACAACTTCCGCATCTACAACATCATCGTCAGCTTTTTTAGCACCCTGAGCACCTGCAGCGCCTTGTGCGCCTGCAGCACCCTCTTGTGCCTGAGTTTCTTTGTAAAGCTCAGCGCTCAGCTCGTACAGCGGTTTGGTCAGAGCTTCGGTATCAGCTTTAATCTTGTCGAGGTCGTCACCCTTCATGGTTTCTTTCAGGGTGTCAACTGCAGCTTTAACCTTAGCGATTAATTCGTCCTTGCCTTTGCCTTCCATGTCTTTCATGGTCTTTTCAGCCTGATAGCACATGTTGTCGGCCTGGTTGCGAACTTCTACGCCTTCCTTACGTTTCTTATCAGCTTCAGCGTTAGCTTCTGCTTCTTTAACCATTCTGTCTACTTCGTCCTTATCAAGGGTGCCGGAGGAGGTAATGGTGATTTTTTGTTCTTTGCCGGTGCCAAGGTCTTTAGCGCTTACGTTAACGATACCGTTAGCATCGATGTCGAAGGAAACTTCGATTTTAGGAATTCCACGCGGTGCAGCCGGGATGCCGGACAGCTCGAAGCGGCCCAGAGTTTTGTTGTCTGCAGCCATTTCACGTTCGCCTTGCAGAACATGGATATCAACGGAAGGCTGGTTATCTGCAGCGGTAGAGAATACCTGTTTCTTAGAGGTCGGGATGGTGGTGTTACGGTCGATAATCTTGGTGAATACACCGCCGAGGGTTTCAATACCCAGGGACAACGGAGTTACATCCAGCAGCAGTACGTTGCCGGTACCTTCTTCACCGGAGAGAACGCCGGCCTGGATAGCAGCACCTACTGCAACGCATTCATCCGGGTTAACTCCTTTGTAAGGCTCTTTGCCCATGAAAGCTTTGATAGCAGCCTGTACAGCCGGGATACGGGAAGAACCGCCGACCAGGATTACTTTGCTGATATCGTTTGTGGAAAGACCTGCATCGCTCATAGCCTGACGAACAGGGCCCATGGTGCGTTCAACCAGATCTGCAGTCATAGATTCGAATTTAGCACGAGTCAGGTCCATATCCAGATGTTTCGGGCCATCAGCACCTGCAGTGATGAACGGCAGGTTGATGTTGGTGCTCATAACGCCGGACAATTCGATTTTAGCTTTTTCAGCAGCCTCACGCAGACGTTGCATAGCCATACGGTCTGTAGAAAGGTCAATGCCTTCAGCTTTTTTGAATTCGTCAACCATCCAGTCCATGATTTTCTTATCGAAGTCATCGCCACCCAGATGAGTATCACCGTTGGTTGCTTTTACTTCGAATACGCCGTCGCCGACATCCAGAATAGATACATCGAAGGTGCCGCCGCCGAGGTCGTATACCATGATGGTATGGTCGTCGGTTTTATCAATGCCGTATGCCAGAGAAGCAGCGGTAGGCTCGTTGACGATACGCAGAACATCAAGGCCTGCAATCTTGCCTGCGTCTTTAGTAGCCTGACGTTGGCTGTCATTGAAGTATGCCGGAACAGTGATAACTGCCTGGGATACGGTTTCGCCCAGATAAGCCTCTGCATCAGCTTTCAGTTTTTGCAGAATCATTGCGGAAATTTCTTCCGGGGAATATTTTTTGTCGTCGATAGTTACTCTGTAAGAGCCTTCGCCCATGTGACGTTTGATGGAGCTGATGGTTCTGTCAGGGTTGGAAACTGCCTGACGTTTTGCCAGCTGACCAACAAGACGCTCGCCGTTTTTAGCAAAGCCTACAACAGACGGGGTTAAGCGGCTGCCTTCCTGGTTAGTGATGACGGTAGGTTCGCCGCCTTCCATAACTGCAACAACACTATTAGTAGTACCTAAGTCAATACCAATTACTTTAGCCATGATTTTTATCCTCCTGATTACTATCCTTCGGTGATGCGGCAACTGCCACATTTTTACCGAATCGATGTGATATATTTTTTAAATTTATTGTGAAGAGCACGCCAGCTTTATTCGTTGGTGTTTACTCTTACCTTACTGTGACGGATAACCTTATCACCCAGCTTATAGCCTTTTTCGAAAACCATATCTACGATTTCATCATCCAGCTCCGGATTATGACCGCGCATTACAGCTTCGTGGATGTTCGGGTCAAACTTGGCATTTTGAGCTTCAATTTCTTCTACCTTCAGATCCTTGAAGGCATCTTCAAACTGACGGCGGATTTTTTTCATACCGTCTACAACTGCATCCACATTATCGCCCTTTTCGACGCTTGCTTCGGCACGCTCAAAATTATCTAAAACCTTTAAGAACTTGCCAACCACATTTGCTGTTACAAAGGTGGAAAGCTGTTCCTTTTCTATATTGGTGCGACGGCGGAAGTTTTCAAAATCGGCCTGCAATCTCAACAAACGATTTTGCAGCTCTTCGATTTTGGCATCCTTCGGGTCAACCTCAGGCTCAGCGGCTTCCTCCGCATTTTTTGCATCTTCAGCATCTGCAGCTTTTTCAGCTTCTGCAGCTTCCGCAGTTTCCTGTTCGGCAGCCTTCGCTTCCGCAGCCTCCTGCTCAGCCTGTTTTTCTTTCATTTCATTATCCTGCAAGGCTCTTCCTCCTTAGTTTTATTTCTTGTCGGGCTTCTGCTCGAACATCGTTTTCAAATACTTATGCAGGTAATCCATTACGGTAATTACCTTGCCGTATTCCATACGCGTCGGGCCAAGAACTGCCATCGTACCGACTATCTGACCGTTAAGACGGTAGGTTGCCTGTACCATGCTGCAATCCTGAATGCCGGTGAATTTGTTTTCACTGCCAATCGTGATTTTCAGTCCGCTGTCCTCGCCTGCCTTCAGCAAATCGCGTACCACGCGCTCCTCTTCAAGGATACCCAGAAGATTCTTCACACGCTCCACGTCGCGGAATTCCGGCTGGTTAAGCAGCTGCTTGGTACCACCCAGGAAAACCTTTTGCTGCTGGTATTTCTGACGCATCTGGCGGATAGACTGTACCAGCGATGTGAACAGCAGCTTATCATCTGCTATATTTGTATGCACCGCCTGCAGCAGGTCCTCGGTAATATTCGCCAGCTCTCTGCCCTCCAGCAGTCTGCTGACGCGTCCTGCCATGTAGTCCAGCTCCTCCGGCCGCATTCCCAAAGGAATTTCTACCACGCAGTTGGCCACATTGCCGTCATCTGTTACAATGCACAGGATGGCATGGTGCTCATCCAGAGGTAAAAACTTCATATAGCGGAAGCACGCACCGGCATCACGGTTAGCCAGCACCATCGAAACATTCTTCGTCATCCGGGAAAGGATTTTCGCCGTTGACTGGAAGATTTCATCAATGCTTCTGCGTCTTTCGCTGAACCAGCCGTTAATCAGTGCTCTGTCATTATCTGTCAGAGTTCCCGGCTCAACGAGCGAGTCAACATAAAGACGATAAGCCTGAGCCGATGGTACACGTCCTGCCGAGGTGTGCGGCTGCTCCAGATAACCCAGGAGCTCCAGGTCACTCATCTCGTTACGGATGGTCGCAGGACTGAGGCCCAAATCATATTTGCGGGCAATCGTCCTTGAACCTACAGGCTCAGCAGTTGAAATATAATCCTCAATTATGAGCTGGAGAATTTTTTTCTTTCTTTCGTTTAACATATTCCCACCTCATTTTGATTGTTAGCACTCTATTATTAGGAGTGCTAACATCTTGATACTAGAATAGCACTAGCCTACTTTATTGTCAACACCTTTTTTATTTATTTTTAAGTTATCACAAAAACTTCAAATATTTGATTGCCGACCTCCATACCACGCTCCGTAAGACGCAGTCTTTGCGTGCTTGCATCATACGCAATAAGCTTTTGTTCAAACAGCGGCGCCAGCTCGGAGGCAAAGCGCTGCAGCACATCCACGTCAAAGCGCTCGCGTGCCTCCGCCAGGCTCGCACCTTCGCTGCGGCGCAGTCCCATAAACATGAACTCCTCCAACAGCTCTGCACAAGATAACTCTTCTACATTATATAATGCACTGTCGCGCAAATCATTACCGCCGAAGCTTTGCATCTGCCCGATATATTCCTTAACCGTACTCAGCCCAGTGCGCCGTTTTTGGCCGTCAAAGCCGCAGGCGGCAGCACCGAAGGCCATGTAGGGATGATATTCCCAGTAAACGGTATTGTGCCGTGAATACTGACCGTTTTTCGCGTAGTTGGAAATTTCGTAGCGCTCAAAGCCACGCTCACGCAAAAAGCTCTGCACCAGCTCATACATATCCGCCGCAGTATCCTCGTCAGGCAAAGTTATTCTGCCCTTATCCACAAGGCTTGCGAGCGGCGTGCCCTCTTCCACAATCAGGCCGTAAACAGAAATATGCTCTATGCCCGTATCTGTCAGACGCTCCAGCGTATCCTGCAGGCTTGTAAGCGTCTGCGACGGCAGGTCGTAAATCAAATCCGCACTGATGCGTGCGAAACCTGCTTTGCGTGCCAATGCCAACGCCTCCAGTGCCTGCTGCGCGTTGTGAATGCGTCCTATCGCTTGCAGCTCGTTATCCTGCAGCGACTGTACGCCGAAGCTGATGCGGTCAAAGCCAAGGCTGCGCAATATCTGCAGCTTGGCCAAATCCGCCGTGCCGGGGTTCACCTCAATCGTTGCCTCGCAGGGTTGCTGCCAAAAGCCGTACTGCTTCAATGCATTCACCAGCTTGGCGATACATTTCGTAGGCAGCACACTCGGCGTACCACCGCCAAAGTAAATGCTGGCGTTCGCCGCCATATTTGCCGCCTCATCCGCACGCAGGGCAATTTCTTTGCACACAGCGTCGGTATATTCACGCTTTGCCTGTTCTCCAAAGCCGGCATAAGAAGCAAAATCGCAGTACAGGCATTTCTGTACGCAAAACGGTATATGCAGATAAAGTGCCTGATATTGCTGCCATGGCTGCACTTGTTTATTTTCCATAAGTGTTATTTCCTTTCACTATCTGTATCTCCATCTGTAAAAAACGCCGCCACAGAAATTACTGCAGCGACGCACTAAAGCAAATTTTATTTTCCCTTTTTATAGAACCATTTTTTATACGCAAAAAAGACAGCGCCCACAACCAAGATCAAAATCGTTAATCTTTGGCTGTGCTCCTGAAAATTAACTACATCATGACCGATGACAACCTCCAAGGCCGTAGAAGGAAATTTGCCGATAAGGTTGGCAATAATGTAATCACGCGCACTCATGCTGCTCACAGCACCCACCGCCGTCAAAATGCCTGATGGGAAATACGGCAGCGCCCTGGCGAAGGCCATCCACTCCAGGCCGTGCTTGCTGCTTGCCTCATCAATGGATTTCAGCGAGTTGCTTTTTTCAATCAGCTTCTGCGCCGTATCGCGGAAGAAGAAGCGCATCAGGTAAAAGCTGATAACCACACCTGTTGTTTCCGCCAGCCAGGAAATAGTAATACCCAGCGGCAGACCGAAAATCAGACCGTTGGCTGTAGAAAGAAAAATCGACGGGAAAACGCTGGCGGCATTAATCAACACATCCAGCACAAAACTGATTAAAATCGCCCATGGTCCAAAGGAGCGCAGATATTCCACCAGGCCGTTGACATTGCCGCTGATTGCCAGCGTAAAGGTTTTGTTAAAGAAATCATCGGCAAAAAAGTGAATACCCAAAAACAAGGCCAACAGCAAAACTGCCGCCGTCACCTTAGCACAAACATCAGGATTTTTTAACCAGTCTTTTTTCATGTATTTATACCCTCTTTAAGTATTGAAAATCATATTAAAGCGTTCGCCAAACTGCATTTCCACCAGACGACGGATTTCCGCCCAGTCCTCCGGCGTACGCAGCTGCGCCTGCGCCAGTTGGCGAACCTGCGCAATTACGTCAACATCTCGCATTATATCAGCAATTCGCAAATCTGGCAAGCCATGCTGCTTTAAGCCGAAGAGCTGGCCTGCACCGCGCTGCTCCATATCCTTTTCCGCAAGATAAAAGCCATCCTCGCTCTCATGCAGTACGTTCAGACGCGCAAGTGCCTCCGGTGAATCGGCGGCCGTCAGCAGCACGCAGTAGGACTGCTCGCTGCCGCGTCCTACACGTCCGCGCAGCTGGTGCAGCTGCGCCAAGCCAAAGCGCTCCGCATTTTCAATCACCATCAGCGTAGCATTGGGCACATTCACGCCAACCTCAATAACCGTAGTGCTCACCAGCACCTTCAGCTCGCCTGCCGCAAAGCTGCTCATAATGGCATCCTTCTCCGCACCCTTCAGCCTGCCATGCAGCAGAGCGCAGGGAATATCCTGCAGAAAATCACGCTTCAGCTCCTCGTATACTCTTTCAGCGCTATGCACAGCCAGAACATCCGATTCCTCAATCAGCGGGCAGACAACGTAAGCCTGCCTTCCTGCCAGCACCTGACGCACCAGGCCGGCGTAAACCTCACGGCGGCGCTCATCCGTATAGCACAGCGTCCGCACCGGCTTACGCTGCGGAGGACGTCCCTTCATTACGGAAATATCCAGATCGCCGTAAACAGTAAGCGCCAAGGTACGCGGAATCGGCGTTGCCGTCATTACCAGTACATCGGGAGCATTCTCCGATTTATTAGACAGGCGTGCACGCTGCTCTACGCCGAAGCGGTGCTGCTCGTCCGTCACCGTCAGCGACAGATTGGCAAAGCGCACATCCTCCTCCAAAAGTGCATGCGTACCCACAACCACGTCAACAAGACCAAGCTCCAGATTCAGCAGCAGCTCACGCCTTGCCTTGGCACGCATACCACCTGTCAGTAAAGCAATACGCACACCGTAAGGCTGCAAATATTGCTCCAGCGTTTCAAAATGCTGCGCCGCCAAAATTTCCGTCGGCACCATAATGCAGCCCTGATAACCGTTTTCCACCGCCTTAGCCAACGCCAGCGCACTGATAACCGTCTTACCGCTGCCTACATCGCCTTGCAGAATGCGGTGCATAGGCTTTTTATCCTGCATATCCAGTGAAATCTCACGCCACGCCTGCTGCTGTGCCGCCGTCAGCTCAAAGGGCAGTCCCTGCATTACGTCTTTAACAAGCGCACCGTCTGCAGCGTGCTTAATACCCTCTCTGTTGTCATGGCTCTGCTGACGATAATACAGCAGGCCGCACTGCAACAAAAACAGCTCCTCAAAAACAAAACGCTGCTTGGCACGTCGCAACGCTTCCCAGCTTTCCGGAAAGTGAATATTTTTCAGCGCCGTATAGCGGTCGGGCAAATTGCACTGGCTCACAACCTTCGCCGGCAAACTTTCCGGCAAATCCTTTGCTGCCAGTCGCAAGGCCTCACTCACCCAGGTACGCAGATTCTTCTGTGTCAAGTTACCGCTCAAAGCATACACCGGTACAATACCCGGCGTTTTGCCATCATCCTGCTCCAAAGGCTGCACATCCACCTCGCTGACGGACTTCGTAGTGCGCCCCTGCCTTACGCGTCCTGTAATCTGCAGCATTGTATCCGGCTTCAGCTTCTGCGCCTTATAGCGCTGCCCGCCGAAAAAGTAAAGCGTAGCATAGCCTGTTTCGTCACGCACCGTCACGGAAGTATAGCTGCGACGACTGGCACCATAGCCGTTTTTCACCTGATAAACCGTCGCTTTGAAAATCTGCTTACTGTTGTCAACCTCCAGCTCATTAATCGTTTTGAGCTTGGCATAATCGAGATAAGCTCCCTGACGCGGGTAAAATTCCAGCAAATCACCCACGCTGAAAATATTAAGAGCAGCCAGCTCAGCTGCTTTTTTTACACCTACACCTTTTAGTGTTGTTACAGGTTCTTTCCACCACATTTATAAAAATACCCTCTTTATCTTAAAATTCCCTTGATTTTCTGCGCTCTTTATGGTATGATACTCATGTTAAATTTGAATGTGCCTTATGTCTTATCACGTTTAAGGAGGTGGGAAACAATGGCATCTATCTGCGAAATCTGCGGTAAAGGAAAACTCGCT
>OHVZ01000571.1_pt1 | contig 16020 bp, 10 predicted proteins | sample 1579561 | NCBI WGS metagenome assembly OHVZ01 (sample SAMEA3882547, study PRJEB24775) | human gut metagenome | biome: human-associated habitat; feature: intestine environment; material: feces | place: Netherlands | collected 2009/2010
CGGCCTCCCGCAGCAGAGCTTCCTCCACAAGGTCATTTTTGCAGGCGGCACAGGCTTCGTCCAGCACCAGCAGGTCAAAGCTGCCCTGTAAAATCGTCTGTAGCGTCCGGGTGTTCGTCCGGCGTGCCTCGGCGCGCTCTGCGTCGGTCATAAGCCAGGTGAATTTCGCGTTGGGGCAGGCGTAGACGACTGCCCCGCAGCGGCGCAGCATTTCAATTTCGCCGCTGGAGCCGTCTTTTAAAAATTGCAGGATGACCACCCTGCGGCCATGGCCCAGCGCCCGCAGCGCCAGCCCCATAGCGGCGGTAGTCTTGCCCTTGCCGTCGCCCCAGTACAGATGCAGCATGGCTGCCCCTCCCCTATCTCAGAAATCAATCTTATTATAGCACATCCTCCGCGCCGCTTGCAAATACCGACAGTTGACAAAGACACGTCGGTTATGCTAAACGCTGCCGGAGCTGTGAAAGAAAAAGAAAGAAACGGGATGCCCGCAAAAGTGACATCCCGTTTCTTTCTTTTATTGCTCAGTAGGGGCCGGGCATGCCCGGCCCGGCTGTGTAAGGAATACAAGCGCCTTTCGGTAAGCCGCGGGCCGCACGGCCCCTACCGCTCGGCTTCCCGTTTATTCCTCGTCCTCGGTCTTGATCGTAATGTTCCGGTCCGTCTTGGCCTCGATGCTGTTGGCGCGGACAATGTCGCGCATGTCGATGCCGGTGGCCTCCTTCATGGCCTCCATCGTCTGGGCCATCAGCACCGGCACATTGCCGGAGACACCCGACACGCCGGACGCATCGCCGCCGATGATGGACACCTTGTCGATGCTGGACAGGGGCTGCGCGACACTCCTGGCAATTTCAGGCAGGACCTTGATCATCATTTCGGCCACAGCGGCGTCGTTGTACTGCTTGTAGGCTTCGGCCTTCTGCTTCATCGCTTCGGCCTCTGCCAGGCCCTTCTGGCGGATGGCCTCCGCCTCGGCCTTGCCGACCAGCGCGATGCCCTCGGCCTCCTGCTGCTTGGCAAACTTTGCGGCCTCGGCGGCACGCTCGGCCTCATACTTCTGGGCCTCGGCCTCCTTCTGGCGGCGGTACAGCTCGGCGTCGGCCTGCTTGCGGACCTCGGCATCCAGCTTGCGCTGCTGGACCTCGGCCTCCTGGGCGGCCAAGTCGACCATCTTCTTCTGGCGGGCGATCTCGGCGTCGGCCTCGGACTCCTTGACCTCCTTGGCGCGCAGGTTCGTCTGGATCATACCGGCGGCGTTCGCGTCGGCGGCGGCCTTGTCAGCTTCAGCCTTCAGCTTGGACTTTGCCAGCTCCAGCTCGTTGTTGCGCTGGGCAATGGCGGTCTGGGCTTCGATCTCCTTCTCGTTCGCGGCCATGGCGGCGGCAGCCTTCGCGCAGGAGACGTCGCGCTCGGCTTCGGCCTTGGCGATGGAGGCACGCTTTTTCACAAGCTCCTCCTGCTCGACGCCGATGGCTTCAATAACGCCGTGGTTGTGGCCCATGGCGTCCACGGCGTCCTTGACGTCCTGCACGTTGAAGGTCACGACCTCCAAGCCCATCTTGGCCAGGTCGGGGCGTGCGTTCTCCACGACGCTGACGGCCATCTGCTTGCGGTTTGTCAGGATCTGGTCCACGGTCATCTCGGACACGATCTCACGCAGGTTGCCCTGCAGCACATCGTTGATCTTTTCATTGATGTGCGCCTCGTCCATGCCGAGGAAGTTCGAGATCGCGGCCTGCTGGCGGGAATTGATGTACTTGCGGATGTCGTCATATCCGGCGTTGCGGACCTCCTCGTCCGAGACGGTGGAGTTCTCGCTGTAGACCTGGACGGTGACGACGCTGTCGAGCCAGAGGGAGACGCCCTCCTTGGTTTTAACGCCCGTTTCCGGCGTTTTCACGTCGATTTTCAACAGGCGCATGTTCAGGCGGTCTGCGCGCTGCACAATGGGCAGCACAAAGACGCCGCGCCCGCAGACGACCTTCGGGCGGGAGAGGCCGAAGCCTGTCACGACGATGGCCTGGGTCGGCGGGGCCTTCTTGTAGCAGAGAAAGCAGAAGGCAATGACGGCCGCGGCAACAGCGGCAGCAATAATGAATCCCATACTCTTGTTCCTCCTTCAGAACACATTGGGCCGCAAAAAAAGCGGCAGCGATAAGGGTCGTCATCAGCGGGTTTTCTTGCTGATGATGCTACCATTATAGCTGCCGCCCGTGCTCCAAAACAGGACAGGTTTCGCAAAATACAGGGTGCTATTTTGCTGTTTACAGCGCGTCCTTCGCGCTTTTTACGCAGGCGCCGTTATCTGCGCCTCGTTGGTTTACACTTTTACATTTGCTTGGTAGGTTTTGCTTTTTCGGCCAGCAGGCACAGCACTACGGTCAGCACCATGTCGGGCAGCGTGTAGCCCACCGGCGTGTCAACGCCCATCAGCAGGCGGTAGGCGATAAAGCCCACGAGCCAGATAACAAGGTTGCGCGCGTCGGCAGCTACGGCAAAGCGGTCCCGGTGCAAAATAAAGTGGTCTGCGATCTGCACGGCGATCATCGGCGCGAACACCGAGCCGATCAGGTACAGAAAGCCCGTGATGTCATCCATCGGGAAAAGGATGGCCGCCGCCGTGCCGATGACCGTCACGGCAATGGCGGTCTTTTTGCCGTTGAGCTTTGCGGACAGGCTCTCGGCAGAGATGCCCGCGCTCCACGCATCGAGGAAGGTCGTCGTGACCGTCGACAAGAGGACGACGAGGATCCCGGCGACGCCCAGGCCGGCCTGGACCATGATGGCCGCAATGTCATCCTGGCCGGTGAACAGGGCCGCGCCCATGCCGATGAGGAACATCCACGAGCTGGCGATGAAATAGGCACTGCAACTGGCCGCCGTAGCCAGGCCCGGCTTTTCAGCTGTCCGCGTATAGTCCGAAATAATCGGCAGCCACGACAGCGGCATGGCGACAGCCAGTTCGACAGCGCCACCAAAGGTAAGGTCACCCGCCGGTACCTGCGGCGTACCGCCTTTAAAGACGACCAGGCTGAGGACAATGGTCAAGATGAACAGGGCCGCCATGACGACGACGTTGATCTTGCTGAGGTTCTTCAGTCCCATGACGATCCACACGGCGATGAAGGCGCCGATGATGAGGCTCCACCAGGACACGCCGATGGCGGCAATGGTATTGGCAGCCAAAGCGGCACTGGCGACCATGACCGCCGTCCAGCCGACGAGCTGGATGACATTCAGGCCGGCAAAGAGCTTGGCCCCCTGGGTCCCGAAGGAAATGCGGACCGTTTCCATGGCACTGCCGCCCGTCCGGCCTCCGATGAGGCCGGCCAGGTACATGACGACACCGCCGATGAGATGGCCCAGGATGATAGCCGCAAAGGCTTTGGCAAAGCCCAGCGGCGCCAGGAGCATACCCGTCAGGATTTCGGCGATGGAAATGCCGGCGCCGAACCATAACAGGCCGTTGGAAAAGACAGACGTCTTACGTTCATTCATAATAAAATACCAACCTTTCTTTTATAATGCTACATCAGTATAACACATTCTCCGGGAAAACCCTACGTACACAACATCTTTGTTACAATTCCAACTCACTTTACTAAGAAAAAATGGCTTTACCTTTATTGCTATAAAATGACATGCTATACTTAATGAATCAATGATAACTATACCTACTTATTTAACATCATGACTGGAGTGATACCATGCAAATTGACAAGCGCCTGAAAATCGTCATTGCCGCTGTCATCGTGGCTGCCTGTGCCTTTGGCGGCTATAAATACTATGAATCCCAGCAAGCCTCAAAACAATCCAAGGCCATCGAAACAGCCGATGTCGTCCGCAAAGACCTGCGTTCGACCGTTTCCGCCACAGGGACCATCAGCCCTGTCGATTCCGTCGAAGTCTCGCCGAAGATCACGGCCCGCATCAGCCAGGTCCTGGTCAAAGAAAATGACCGGGTCACAGCCGGCCAGACCGTAGCCGTCCTCGACGGCAAAGATTATGAAGCCAAACGCGACCAGGCCCAGTATAAGGTCACCAACACCAAAGTCGAATACGACCGGGCCCAGCAGCTCTATGACCTCGGTGCCGGCACCAAACAGGCCCTGGATACGGCGAAATTCAACTATGACACTGCCGTCAGTACTTTGACGGAAGCCGAATCGGACGTTGCCGAAACGGTCATCACGGCGCCCATGGACGGCGTCGTCGTCGGCGAACCGAAGACTGTCGGCACCATGGCCGTCCAGGGTAACAGCAACCCGACGGTCATCATGCGCATTGCCGACACGTCGACGAAGCAGATTCTGGCCAAAGTCGATGAAACGGATATCGGCAAGATCCAAGTCGGCCAAAATGCGACCTTCACTGTCGACGCCTTTACAGACCGGACTTTCACGGCCCACGTCTCGAAAATCGCCAAGACCGATACGGGCAATACGTGGGATACGAACGGCTCCAGTTCGACGTCCAGCTCGTCGAGTTCGTCGGCCAGCGTCATCTACTACTACGTCACCCTCGACGTCGACGACCCGGATGACGTCCTGAAACTGGGCATGACGGCCCGCGTCGACATTACGACCTCGCAAAAAGATGACGCCCTCGTCGTACCCATCGCCGCCTTGAAGACCAACGACTCCGGCTCTTACGTCATCCGCGTCGATGCCAATGGCCAGACGGAACAAGTACCGGTCACGACGGGCATCTACAGCGATGAATACGTGGAAATCCTTTCGGGCCTGACCCAGGGCGACAAGGTTTCCATCGCCTATACGGCCTCCAGCAAGTCGTCGTCCTCGTCGAACAGCAATAGACGCCAGGGCCCGCCGCCCATGTAAGGGGGCCTCGCCATGAAGCATGTCATCGAATTGAAAGATATCAAAAAAATCTACCACATCGGCGGTGAAAACTTCGCCGCTCTGGCCGGTATTACCTTAAACATCGAAGAAGGCGAATTTGCCGCTCTCATGGGGCCATCGGGCTCAGGAAAATCGACGCTCATGAACATCCTGGGCTGCCTGGACCGGCCGACGTCGGGTTCGTATAAGCTCGGCGGCAAGGAAGTCGCCCACCTCGGCGACGATGAACTGGCCGTCGTCCGCAACCAGCACATTGGCTTCGTCTTCCAGAACTTCAACCTCTTGTCCCGCATCTCCGCCCTGGACAATGTCGCCCTGCCCCTGGTCTACGCCGGTGTCGGCCGCAGGGAACGGACGGAACGGGCCATGGAAAAGCTGAAATCCGTCGGCCTGGAAACGTGGGCCCACCACAAGCCCAACGAACTGTCCGGCGGCCAGCGCCAGCGCGTCGCCATCGCCCGGGCCCTGGTCAATAACCCACACATCATCATGGCCGACGAACCGACGGGCAACTTGGATACGAAATCGACGAAAGACATCATGCGCCTTTTCGAAGCGCTCCACGAAGAGCACAAGACGATCATCCTGGTCACGCATGAACCGGAAATCGCCGCCTGTGCCAACCGCCAGCTCCTGCTCTCAGACGGCAGGATCACAAAAGACGCCGGAAAGGGGGTCGTCATGGATGTTATTTAGTGAAAGCGTGCAGATCGCCATTACGGCCCTGCTGTCCAATAAACTGCGCTCCATCCTGACCATGCTGGGCATCATCATCGGCGTCGGCGCCGTCATCGCCATGATTTCCATCGGCATGGGCGTCAAGCAGAACGTCACCAACTCCATCGCCAGCCTGGGCAGCAATATGCTCATCGTTTCGCCAGGTTCGACCAATCACGGCGGCGTCCGTTCGGCAGCCGGTTCGAGCCAGAAATTGAAATACGACGACGCCGTAGCCATCAAGAATAAAATAAAGAACATCGACTATGTATCGCCGACGGTCAACAGTTCCTACCAGATTGTCAACGGCAACCAGAACTGGAATACGTCGGTCTACGGCGTCACGCCAGAATACCTGCACATCCGGTCCCTCGTCGTCCAGTCGGGATCCTTCATCACCCAGAGCGACCTCAACTCGCGCAACCGCGTCGCCGTCATCGGCCCGACGGTCGCCGCCAACCTCTTCGACGAAATCAATCCCGTCGGCAAGAACATCCGCATCAACAACCAGCCCTATAAGATCATCGGCGTCCTGGAAAGCAAAGGCCAGTCCTCCATGGGCCAGGACCAGGACGACATCGTCATCGTCCCCTTGACGACGGCCCAGGAACGCCTCATGGGCATCACCTACGTCCGCTCCATCAACATCCAGGTCTCCAGCGCCGATAAAATCGAACAGGTCCAGGCCGAAGTCGAAACGCTCCTGCGCCAGCGCCACCATATCCGCAGCGGCAGCGAAGATGACTTCACCGTCCGTAACCTGACGAGCCTCATGGAAACCATGACCAGCACGACGACCATGCTGACCCTCTTCCTGGGCAGTATCGCCGCCATTTCGCTCATCGTCGGCGGCATCGGCATCATGAACATCATGATGGTCTCCGTCACTGAACGGACGCGGGAAATCGGCATCCGGAAAGCCCTGGGCGCAACTTTTCAGAACATTATGATGCAGTTTCTCATCGAATCTGTCGTCATCGGCGTCATCGGCGGCCTCCTGGGCATCGCCTGCGGCGTCGGCATCGCCCTGGCTATCGCCAAGTCCGGCCTGTTCCAGACGGTCATCACGGCGGCGCCGATCATCATCTCTTTCAGTTTCTCCGTAGGCATCGGCCTCTTCTTCGGCATCTACCCAGCCCGGAAAGCAGCTAAGCTCGACCCCATCGAAGCCTTGCGGTATGAATAAAAAAAGGGCTTGTCACATGACGACAAGCCCTTTTTGAGTTTTAAGTTTGTAGTTTTTAGTGGTTCGTAGGGGACGCCCAAAGCCTTTTTGGCCCGTCAGGTGCCGACCCTCGGAAGGCACAGGACGGTTGCCAGAGCGGACAGCTGTAGCGGGCGTCCCGGCTTTCCTGCTAAGAGAGCTGTCAGCGCAGCTGACTGAGAGGTTGCTTTTGAATCTGGAAATTCAACCTCTCCGGCCCATTGGGTCACCTCCCCTATCAGGGGAGGCTTGGCGCTTTGCAATCGGCGGGCCGCCCTTTGGGACGGCCCCTACGAGCCACTAGCCACTAGCCACTAGCCACGAACCACGAGCCACTAATCTCTCAGCCAGCGGCGGATGTCGTCTTCGGCATCTTCGATGGTCGTACCCAGGAGGGCCAGGCTCTTGCCGAGTTTGGCCGTCGGGCAGAGAGCGTGGATGTCTTCCAGGCTGTGACCGACGCCGCTGCCTTCATGGGTGCAGAAAGGATAAATCGTCTTATCCGTGAAGTCGTGGCTTTCCAGGAACGTCCACAAGGCCATGGGCATGGTGCCGCACCAGTTGGGATAGCCCAGGAAGATGACGTCGTAATCATCGATGCTGTCGACATCCCTTTCCAGGACCGGCCGGGCATTGTCGGCCTTTTCTTTCCTGGCGATCTTGACGACTTCCTGATAGTCATTGGGATAGACCGAAGCCGTGCGGATGTGGAAGAGGTCGCCGCCCGTGAACAGGCGCAGCATCTGTGCCGCCCGTTCCGTATTGCCTACGGGCAGGTCGACGATCTTACCGCTGACATAGTTCATGCCGGCGTGTGAAAAATATGCAATGAGGCATTTCTTACCTTGATAATCCATCAGTCAATCAAACCTCCCTGATATGTTTGACTTAAAAATTCCCGATACAGTTTTCATTATACGGCAAAAATCGTTGCCATTCAATCACTATCATGAATGACGGCCATTTTATTTTATCATGCCTGCCCGGCGCCCAGTATCTTTCCAAGGCCCATATAATGTAGTAAAATAGAGTTTGTCAATAGATTACTATGCTAAGCAATACAAGGAGGTCCCTTTATGGCTCATGTAAATGAAAACTACTTAAAACTCCCCGGCAACTATCTTTTTGCAACCATTGCAAAAAAAGTTGAAGCTTATTCCAAAGCACATCCGGAAGCGAATATCATCCGCCTCGGCATCGGCGACGTCACCCGTCCCCTGGCCCCGGCTATCATCGACGCCATGCACAAGGCCGTCGACGAAATGGGCAAAGCCGAAACCTTCCGCGGCTACGGTCCGGAACAGGGCTATGACTTCCTCCGTCAGGCTATCATCGACGGCGACTACAAGACGCGCGGCATCGACCTCGATCTGGACGAAGTATTCGTCGGCGATGGCGCCAAGACCGATGTCGCCTGCATCCAGGAAATCTTCGGCGACGACCTGAAATTCGCCGTAGCCGACCCGGTATACCCGGTTTACCTCGACTCCAACGTCATGTTCGGCCATACCGGCGAATGGAACGCTGAAAAAGGCATCTACGACGGCGTCGTCTATCTCCCATGCACTCCGGAAAACGGCTTCAAAGCCGAACCGCCGAAGGAAAAAGTCGACATCGTCTACCTCTGCAACCCGTCCAACCCGACCGGCACGGCCATGAGCAAGGAAGAATTGACCAACTGGGTCAAAGCCGCCAAAGAAAACAACTTCATCATCATCTACGATTCGGCTTATGAAACGTACATCACCGAACCGGACGTTCCCCACAGCATCTTTGAAATCGAAGGCGCTAAAGAAGTAGCCATCGAACTCCGCTCCTACTCCAAGTGCGCCGGCTTCACGGGTACGCGCTGCTCCTATGTCGTCGTCCCCCATGCCTGCGTCGCTTACAAGAAAGACGGCACGGCTGTCGAACTCAATCCCTTGTGGAACCGCCGTCAGTGCACCTTCTTCAACGGCACGCCGTACATCGTCCAGCGCGCAGCTGAAGCTTACTACAGCCCGGAAGGCCAGAAACAGTGCCTGGCTGACGTCGAATACTACATGGAAAACGCCCACATCATCCGCGACGGCCTGACCGAAGCCGGCTTCACCGTCTACGGCGCTACCAACTCGCCGTACGCCTGGGTACAGACGCCGAACGGCATGAAGAGCTGGGATTTCTTCGACCTGCTCCTGGAAAAAGCCCACGTCGTCACGACACCGGGTTCGGGCTTTGGCCCCCACGGCGAAGGCTATCTCCGCCTGACCGCTTTCGGCACCAAAGAAAACACCGTCGAAGCTGTCAAACGCATTGCTGATTTAAAATTATTCAAATAAAGGTGGTTTAACCATTGAGTACCAATCTGGAAGTAGGCATCGTCGGCCTGCCGAATGTCGGTAAGAGCACGCTGTTCAACGCGATTACCAAGGCCGGCGCAGAAGCGGCAAACTATCCCTTCTGCACGATTGAACCGAATGTCGGTGTCGTAGAAGTCCCGGATAAACGCATCCAGGTCCTGACCGACATGTACAAACCGAAAAAAACAATTCCCGCTGTCATGCGCTTCGTCGATATCGCCGGCCTCGTCGCCGGTGCCTCCAAGGGCGAAGGCCTGGGCAACAAGTTCCTCAGCCACATCCGTGAAACCGATGCCATCGCTGAAGTCGTCCGCTGCTTCGAAGACTCGAACATCACCCACGTCGACGGCTCCATCGACCCAATCCGCGACATCGAAACGATCAATACGGAACTGTGCCTGGCCGACCTGGAATCGGCCCAAAAACGGGCGGACCGCATCGCCAAAGTCGCTCAGTGTGGCGACAAGGACGCCAAAGTCGAATACGCCGTCCTGAAAAAAGTCCTGGCCTGCCTGGAAAACGGCGACCCGGCCCGCAAAGCCGGCCTGACAAAAGATGAACTGCCGCAGGTCAAAGAACTCAACCTCCTGACCTTGAAGCCGATCATCTACATCGCCAACGTCGCAGAAGACGAAGCAGGCAATCCTGATGCCAACCCCAACGTCAAACGCGTCGAAGAATACGCCGCCAAGGAAGGCGCTCAGGTCGTCGCCGTCTCGGCCAAGATTGAAGCCGAAATCGCCGAACTGCCGGACGACGAAGCCGAAGTCTTCCTGGAAGAACTGGGCCTGCCCGAATCGGGCCTGGACAAGCTGATCAAAGCCAGCTATTCCCTGTTGGGTCTGATCAACTTCTTCACGGCCGGATCTGACGAAGTCCGCGCCTGGACCATCGTCAACGGCACGAAAGCCCAGAAAGCAGCTGGTAAGATCCACACCGACATCGAACGCGGCTTCATCCGCGCCGAAATCGTTTCCTACGACGACCTCATCGCCTGCGGCAGCGAACAAGCTGCCAAAGAAAAAGGCCTTGTTCGTCTGGAAGGGAAAGATTACGTCATGCAAGACGGAGATGTCACATACTTCCGCTTTAATGTATAGGAAAAAAAGGCTTGTCGCATATGCGACAAGCCTTTTTAAGTGGTTAGTGGCTAGCAGTTAGGGGTTAGCGGATGGGTTTTAAATTTAAAAACCATCTGCTACAAACTACGTACTACAAACTAGTATCGTCCTCCCGATGTTTTGGGCGTGGTTCCCGTTCATCTGTCAATCCGGCAATGTAATCGAGTGAGGTGTGGTACAGCCTTGCCAGCTGGATCAACTTTTCTACGGGGATTTTCCTTTTCCCCAATTCATACATGCCGTATCCAACTTGTGAACACTTCAAGATTTTTGCCACGTCGGCCTGAGAAAGCCTTGCTTCCAACCGAAGCGTCTTTAAGCGGCTGTAGTATTTCATGTCATCACCTGTTTTCATAGATCTAGGACTATAATAAGTACATTAGTAAATTCCTTGATTCTATTATAGTAAATATATAAAAAGACGGCAACGATTATTATGAATATAATCGTTGCCGTCTTTGCAATTTGACTTCCCCTCTATGAAATAATTAGCCGATTTCTACTAATTTTCCAGGATTCATGATGTTATTCGGGTCCAAAGCCTTCTTGATGGCTTTAATGACGTTAAGTTCCGCCTGCGGTGTGCAAAGGGCAAATTCTTCTAATTTTTTATAGCCAATGCCGTGTTCACCGGACATCTTGCCGCCCAGGGCATAGACGCGCGGGAAGAGGTCGCGATGGAAGGCCTTGATCTTCTGGAACCATTCTTCCGGCGACAAGCCTTTGGCATTCAGAGGCAGGACGTGGATGTTACCATCGCCGATGTGAGCAACCGTGACGCAGTAGAGGTCGTATTTTTCGCGCAGTTCCGGAATCTGTTTGGTGATTTCCGGAATCTTGTCCAAGGGGACGACGAAGTCTTCCGTCTGGAACATCTTGTCAACGTCGCGGGCGGCTTCGGCGAACTGCTTGCGCAGAGTCCAAATCCGTTTATCCGCTTCAAATTCGTCGATCGAGCCGTTGGCTTCCGCCAAGTCGCAGAGCTGTTCCATCTTGCGGTCTGAGTCGTCTTCGCTGAACGATTCGACCGTGACGATGACGTAATCACAGCCTTCGTCGACATGAGGCATTTTCATGTCCAGGAATTTGCAGGTCATGCGCAGGGCTTCATTGTCCATAAATTCGATGCTCGTCGGGTCGATGCCGGCTTTGAGGATCTTATTGGGCAGGGCAAAGGCTTCTTCATCGGTCTTGAAAACGCAGACCATATTGAAGGCATACGGCGGCATGGGACGGAGTTTGACCGTGACTTCCGTAATGATGCCCAGCGTGCCTTCGGAACCGGCAAAGAGCTGTTCCAGGCAGAGGCCGGTAGAACTCTTCTTGAGGCGGGCACCGGCGTCGAGGATGTCCCCTGTCGGCGTAACGACTTTCAGGCTGTAGATCTGATGGCGCGTCGTGCCGTATTTAACGGCTTTATTGCCGCCGGCATTGTTGGCGACGTTGCCGCCGATCATGCTGCTGTCGGCACTGGACGGGTCCCCGGCATAGAGGAGGCCGTGTTTGGCAGCTTCACGCTGCAAGTCCCCAGTGATGACGCCAGTCTGGCAGACGGCATACATATTGTCGGCATCGAATTTGAGGATCTGATTCATCCGTTCCAATTCGACGACCATGCCGTGATAAACAGGAATAGCACCACAGGCAACACCGGAACCAGCCGAGCGCGGCGTAATCAGAACGAGGTACTTATTGGCCAATTTGACGATAGCGGCCACTTCTTCCGTCGAGCCCGGGAAGACGACGACTTCCGGTTTATGGAAATAATGGGAGTTCCCTTCTTCGTCTGTCTGGTATCTTTCCAAATAATCTTCGTCCGTCTTGACGTATTTATCACCGACGACCTGACGTAATTCTGCTAATAATTCCGGCGTAACCGGGTTAAACTGTGCTGCCATATATAAACGCTTCCTTTCTATCGGAATCTTTCCGTATGCTTTAAAGATATAATAAGTTTATCCTCCGAATGGGAGTTGAGCATAGTATACCACGTAGCAGAAACTTGTAAAGCCCATTTTCTTGACATTTTTAAAAAATACATCAAGAAAACGGGCTTTTTGAAACCACACATCGGGATGGATACGTAAAGTTTTACGTTTTACGCTATTTCCAATCCTAAAGTTTATATTTATTTTTCATATCTTCCATGCACGGACAGTTTTAAGACTCCGAAAGGGCTTCCCACTTTTCATAAGCCTCATCGAGCTGGGCCTGGGCCACTTCGTATTCCTTCGTCAATTCCATCATGGCGTCGGCATCGGTCTGGTTCTGAGGCATATTCATCTGCACTTCATACATCTTGATGGTCGCTTCCAGTTCGGCAATCTTCATCTCGATTTTTTCCAGCTTGGCCGCCTGGCCATAAGCCGGGGCCTTGGCCGGCGCTTTCACGGCCGGTGCCGGTTCCGCCTTCTTCACTGCCGGAGCTGCTGCCTTTTCCTGAGCCTGTGAGGAGCCTTGCGCTTCAGCTGCCACCTTTTCTGCCGCTTCCTGAGCTTCACGGACCTTTTCCCGGTAATAACTGTAATTGCCGACGTATTCCGTGAGCTGCTTATGTTCCAGGACCAGCGTCCGCTGGGTAATCTTGTCGAGGAAATAACGGTCATGGGATACGACGAGGTACGTCCCGCCGAAATCCAGCAAAGCCTGTTCCAGCACTTCCCTCGTCGGGATGTCGAGATGGTTCGTCGGTTCGTCGAGGATAAGGAAATTCGGCCCCTGCAGGAAAAGCTTCAACAGGGCCAGCCGGGCCTGTTCGCCGCCGCTGAGGCTGTCGATGACCTTGAAGACATCGTCGCCGCGGAACATGAAGCGCCCCAGGACGGACCGGGCTTCTTCTTCGCCATAACTGAAATCGTTCATGATTTCATCGAGGACCGTCCAGGCCCCGTGCAAATCCGTGTGTTCCTGGGCAAAATAGCCGATATGGACGCGGCTGCCCAAGGTAATATGGCCGTCTGTCGGTTCCTTTTCGCCCATGATCATGCGGATGAGCGTCGTCTTCCCCGTCCCATTGGGGCCGATGAGGGAAGCCGCTTCGCCGCGGCGCAGGAGGAGCGATAAATGGTCGAACAACTGGCGGTCGGCAAAGCCGCCGCTGACCTTGTCCAGGACCAGGACTTTCTGGCCGCACTCTTCGACGGGCTTGAAATTGAAGTGCAGCGACTCATCTTCGGGCTGCCATTCGATGCGTTCCAACCGGTCCAGCTGGGACTGGCGCCCGCGGGCCTGCTTAGCCTTGATGCCGGCTTTGTATTTGCGGATATATTCTTCCGTTTCGTGGATGTGTTCCTGCTGCTTCTTATAGGCCTTTTCCAGGGCCTTCTGCTGCTGGGCATGCTGCTCAACATAGCGCGAATAATTGCCCTTGTATTTAGTTACCTTGCCGTGGGACAGTTCGAGGATGCCCGTCGCCACGCGGTCGAGGAAATAACGGTCATGGGATACGATGAGGATGCCGCCGCCATAAGACAAGAGATAGCTTTCCAGCCATTCCAGCATGTCCACGTCGAGATGGTTCGTCGGTTCATCGAGGAACAAATAATCCGGCCGGCGGACGAGGGCCTTGGCCAGATTGATGCGCGTCTTCTGGCCGCCAGAAAAGCTCTGGACCGGCCGGTCCATGTCGGCTTCCGAAAAGCCCAGGCCCTGGACGATTTTCCGCGACATCGATTCGTATTCATAGCCGCCGAGCCACTCGAACCGTTCCTGCATGCGGGCATAGCGGTTCATCAAGCCTTCATCATCGGGATGGGCCTGCATGGCCTTTTCGACAGCCTTCAAATCCTTTTCCAGCTTCATGACGTCCTGCCAGGCCTCGGTAATCGTCTGGCGCAAGGTCACATCGTCGGCGTAGGTGATATCCTGCTGCAAATAGCCGATGGATTCACCTTCCGAAACGACAAAGGCCCCGTTGTCGTAGTCCTCTTCGCCCATGAGGCACTTGAGCAGCGTCGACTTCCCGGCCCCATTGGCCCCGATGAGGCCGATCCGTTCGCCCCGGCGGATTTCAAAACTCACATCATGGAATACCGTATGCACTCCAAAAGACTTACTCAATTTCTGTACTTTAATACTACCCATCTATACAATCCTGCCCTTCCTGGCATACTGACGACAAAACAAAAAAAGAGCCGCCCGCGACTCCTATCTTGAGCGGCTACTCCTGTAGCAATTCATGAAGGCCAACCGTCCCGCGGCAAGACCCCTTTTCACATATCTATTATACCGTCAACCCTCAATCATCGTCAAGACTCGGATTCCGATGCGGCTTCGCCGTGTCAATTTCATGATTGTATTACGACCATGTGCCATGATTGTATTACGACCATGTGCCATCTGTCATAAATGACAAGATGGATTCATTATGACATGTTGTTGATCCGCTGTTTTTTACGCAGCCATTCCGAAAATATTTCAACGACCGTCACCATTCCTACCATCCCCCATAACAAGGCTCCGGCAGCGGCCCATTCATAATGCATCATCGCCAAAATCAGCGGGGTACCGATGCCACCGGCACCGACCAGACCCAGGATGGCAGCATCACGCAGATTGATATCTAACCGGTACAGGATAGCCGCTCCGTAACGAGGTCCCAATTGGGGCAGGACAGCCCAACGGATAGATCGCACGGCAGAACCCCCCATGACCCGGCATGCGCGGTACGGCTCCAGATGAATATCGTCGATAGCGATGAGGAACCGCTTGGCCAGGAGGCCCACACTGCACAGAGTCAGTGTCAGCACACCGGCAAAAGGCCCAGGACCGGTAACGCGAATCCACATCAAGCCATATACAAAGACGGGAACAGTGCGGATGAGCAACAATATCATCCGGGAAGCCAGTGCTGCTGGTGCAGAAAAGAGCCGGAAACTAGCGGTAAAGGAAAACCAGGCAGCAATGACCGTTCCCCCTAGTGTACCCAGAAAAGCAATGCAAAATGTTTCATATAATAACCAGGGAACGCCATCATGAGCTAAAGAACATATCATAGACCAGTCGGGATGAATGATTCCCTGTACCATAGCCGCAGCGGCTGCCATTCCCTTCCCATCTGTATCTGGCAGAACCAGCGTCTGAAAAGAGGAAAGAAATAACCCGGCCAATACTAATCCCAATACCGTCTTTTCTGTCCGGGATAAATGTCTTTTACCAGAAAGGACCTGGCGCAGCCATTCACTGACTCCTTCGGTCAATATGACAACCCCATATAACAGTAATAGAATCATGCCAACTTCACTGTATTCGCGCCAGGCCAGCCTTTCATTCAGCAACAGGCCGATACCACCGGCCCCGACGTAGCCAAGGATAGCCGCATGACGCACATTGGCTTCCAGCATATACAATACATTAATCAGATATCCTGCCAGCACCACCGGAAGGATAGTGCGAATGAACGCCCGCAGACGGCCGCATCCCGCCGCTTCCAGCGCTTTGGCTGCCTTCTGGTCAGCATTTTCCATATCTTCATAACCCATACGGGCCATGACCGCTGTCGTATATATGCTCAGGGCCAGTGTCCCTGCCAGCGTTCCCAAGCCGACGAGAAAGGTGCACAAAAGTGCCAGGATCAGAGCCGGGATAGTACGGATGAGATGGATGACTGCCTTGAACGGAACACGCAGCCAGGCATGAGGATTGAGATAGGCACTGGCAAAGGAGCCCCCCACCAATCCCAGCACAGCTCCGATGCCTGTACCGGCCAGGGACATCTGCACCGTGGCCCAAAGTGGTGCCAGTACGATCCGACCATAGGGCATATCCGGAGGTAT
>OHVZ01000576.1_pt1 | contig 15925 bp, 10 predicted proteins | sample 1579561 | NCBI WGS metagenome assembly OHVZ01 (sample SAMEA3882547, study PRJEB24775) | human gut metagenome | biome: human-associated habitat; feature: intestine environment; material: feces | place: Netherlands | collected 2009/2010
GTTGCCAATTAACTATTTACACGAAAGGAAAACCATGATTAAGAGTAAAAAAATACTATAGGAATTGTGAAAGATACAATTTGTAAAATCGCCCTGAAAAAAGCAAATACAAACTGTCTTAGCCTTATGTATGAACCCCCAAAACCAAAGTGCACTTGGTATCAACCTCAAGATCAACATTATTTACATTCAAATAAGAACGATGGAAATTAATTATAAAAAAAATATTAAGTATAATTTTAGTTATGGTATTCATGATTACTTTCAATAACAACGTATATGCTGCAGAATTAGATAATATGCAACATAACGACCAAGCATATGTGTTAAATTCATTTTCAGGAAATAACTTGGAAAGTATTTCTGTGAGATTTTAAAATCACAGAAAATCAAATTGAATTTGAACAGTTTGGAAGAAATTTTTTATTTCCTATACACAAATTAAATATGGATACAAGTGACGGGAAAAACATTCCAGATGCCAATTTTTATACAGGTATATCTTCTGCTATCTTAAAAACAAATATTTTATTTGCCTACAAATACAATTTTATTGTCCTGCCAGAAATTAATATCGTATTCCAGTTCAATATGCTTGGAGCGCCGCATTCTCCTTTGAGGAAACACAAACACTCTTAAACCAAACCGGATATCCCCACGGAATAAGAGGTTTGCGATGTTCACTATGCTTCCATTCCTTTAAATAATCCATTATTTTTCTATACATCACTGCACCTCCATGAAATGTTTACTTTTGGCATATCAATTATTCATGTAAAAATCAACGTATTTTTCATTTGTTTTTACACTAAATTGCATGAATTATTTCTAAAATTATACATTATTTAACACGATTCCCCGTATTACGATCAAATAATTAAAAAAGAAGCCGGACATCCACTTCCATGAATCTCCGGCTTCCACCATTTCTGTTTAAAATTTAAATACTGCTATTCCGTAAGGCGGCAGCTTATATCCGATCGAATAATCCCGTCCATCGCAAGGCTTCTTTTCCGCCTTGTAGGAAACCGGACGTTTCGTATCTTCTGTGTCGCTTCCGCCAAACTGCGGATCTGCACTGTTTAATACCAGCTTATAGGTATGTCTGCCCGGCACACCTACCCGATAATCGTCACGCTCTACTGGTGTGAAACTGATCACGAAGAGCAGGTTATTCTTTCCATCCTTACTCTTTCGCACAAAGCTGAAAATACTGCGTTCATAGTCGTTGGCATTCATCCACTCAAATCCTGCCCAGGTCGTATCCTGCTCATACAGGCATGGATTTTTGCGATACAGATGAAGCAGTGCCTTTACCCAGTCCTGCATATGTTTGTGTTTCGGATCATCAAGCAGATACCAGTCTAACTCGCGCTTCTCGCTCCACTCACGCTCCTGCGCGAATTCCTGTCCCATAAACAGAAGTTTTTTGCCGGAATGTCCCATCATGAATGCATAGCCAGCCATAAGGTTTTTAAACTTATCCCCTTCGAGTCCGGGCATCTTGTTGAGCATGGAACATTTCAGGTGTACGACCTCATCATGGGATAATACCAGAATGTACTTCTCACTCTCATTGTAACTCATCGCAAAGGTCATCTTGTTGTGATTGTCCTTGCGGAAATACGGGTCAAGCTTCATATAGTCAAGGAAATCATGCATCCAGCCCATGTTCCACTTGTAGCTGAAATTAAGTCCGTCATCCTCTACCGTACCCGTCACTTTCGGCCATGCCGTTGATTCCTCTGCAATCATCACAGACCCCGGATTTCTTCCGAGAATCAGCGTATTGATATGCTTGAAAAACTCAATGGCTTCCAGATTTTTATTTCCACCATAAATATTCGGAACCCACTGTCCATCTTCCTTCCCGTAATCCAGATACAGCATGGATGCAACTGCATCCACACGAAGTCCGTCTACGTGATAATTCTCAATCCACATCAGCGCACTTCCGATCAGAAAGTTCTTGACCTCATTCTTTCCGTAATCAAAGATTTTGGTTCCCCAGTCCGGATGCTCTCCTTTGCGCGGGTCTGCATATTCATAAGTTGCAGTACCATCGAACTCTGCCAATCCATGCGCATCTTTTGGAAAATGCGCCGGTACCCAGTCAAGAATCACGCCAATCTTGTTCTTATGGCATTCGTTGACCAGATGTGCAAAATCCTCCGGTGTTCCATAACGGGAAGTCGGTGCATAATATCCCGTTACCTGATATCCCCAGGAACCATCGTATGGATACTCGGAAATCCCCATCAGCTCAATGTGGGTATACCCCATCTCCCTGACATAAGGAATCAATGTCTTTGCCAGATCGCGGTAGGAATAAAATCCATCATTGTCCCGCCCCGGATGGCGCATCCAGGAACCCGGATGTACCTCATAAATTGCCAGCGGCTGCTCATATACTTCCTCTTTGGAAAGTTTTTTTCTGGCACTCATCCATTCGCTATCAGACCAGAGGAAATTGGAAATATCCGTGACAATGGAAGCTGTCTCCGGCCGCAGCTGTGCATAATTTGCATAAGGGTCTGCTTTGTACAGCTTTCTTCCGTCCTGCGCGATAATCAGGAACTTGTACATACAGCCAATCTGGACGCCCGGTACAAACAGTTCGTATACGCCCATCGTCTCCGGTGTCACACGTTTCATCTCGTGGGAAGTTTCATTCCATCCATTAAATTCCCCAATCACGTATACACGATCCGCATGCGGTGCCCAGACATCGAAGCATACTCCCTCTTCTCCTTCAATTGTCATTTTGTGAGCACCCATTTTGCGATAAATATCATAATGTGTTGCCTGTCCAAACAGGTAACAATCCATCTCTGTAAAATTACTCATAAATACCCTCCCTGTCTTCTCTTATCTATCTTACTCGAAATCCTTTTCCGTTAGTACAATTCTGTCATCATCCGTATAACGGCTGGCGGTCAGAATACTGATGGCTTTCTTTAACCCTCCATGTGCCTCCCGGTGAATTGCTTCATCCACAATATCTTTCACCTCTGTCAGTGTTGTCGCCTGATCCAGTCTCTGAATATTGCTGATCCGGTTATACAATGCCAGAACCGCCATATCATCAATTTTGTATCCAAGTTCCCTGGAATAAGAACGTGCAAACGTGACCAGCTCATCATTTGTAAAAATCGGAACTGAGATCTGTTCACTGAATTTTTTGGCAAATGTTTCATTCTGCGCAAATAATCTCTTGATGCCCTTGGATGTATCTTCCAAAATAACGAAGAGACCACTCTCATCGGCATCCAGCAGATTGGATAATTCCGATACAGTTTTTTTCTCCATATCCCCCGCCTGCTCAATAATCAGGCATCCCCCTGACACCTTATCCAGCAGCCCGCTGACATTTTTCTGGTTCAATGCTTCCGCATGGATCTTTCCAATCTTTCCATCCAAAACCCCGGTCTCCTGCTGCAGGACTTTGATCATGCTGGTGGCAAGTGTTGTTTTTCCACTTCCCTGTCCGCCTTTAATTACGAGATTCCCCCTCGATGCAGTTTCCTTATTTTTCAGATGGGACGAAGCAACTGTCAACGCTTTGCAGAGCTGATCCTCCATGCCCTTCACCGGCATAAAATACGAAAAAATCGCTTTCTGTTCATCGGTCAGTTCTACAAGCGGGATATTCTGTTTTTCCTCTTTTCCCAGATCCACCGGTGTGTCTACCTGTGGGATATGTATGGTTTTTCCTTTCCAGGAAGAGCGATCTGTTTTTCTTCTTACAAAAGCAAACTCTTCTTCCCTCTCCTGTGCAAGTGTTGGTTTCTGTGGCAGATCCTCGATCGGAACCTCCTCAAAATCCTTTTTCTTTGTTGTATCTGATTCTGTCTTTGTTTCCATTTCTTCTACACCACGATTCTCATTTAAGTTTTGGTCATCTTCTGTCACATCGGATGTCTCTTCTGCCGGTTTCTGTGCGGCAGCTTCCGTCTTTTTTTTCTGCTGGGAACGTACCATTTCTTCTAAAGATACTCCCTCTGGCCAAAGTTCTTCGGCATCTGTATCCCTGGCAGGCTGTTCCTCTTTTTTGTTCTCTTCCTCTTCTTCCTTTCGTTCTTTTGGATCATCCGCTTCCGGCGGTGTTTCCCTTTCCAGCGTCTGTGGCGGTGTTTCCGTCGTTTCCTCCACAATATCCGCCTTCTCTGCCAGTACCGCATCCAGTTTTGGCAATACTCCTGTCAGGCGGTCCATAATATCGCCTGCCTCCTGCAGTGCACGCGCTTTGGCGGATTCGAGTTTCCGCTTTCTGGCATCTTCTAGTGCAGCTTCCGCAGCCTTACGCATTTTCTCCCACTCACTCAGCACTTCCTCAATTGTCATCTGGCCTGTAATCTGATGCTCAATCATGTTTTTCTCATTTGTCATCATGCTCATCTGACCATCGGAGTCTTCTCCCAACAACTCTTTGAAATTTGTCTTGAGTGAACCATCAATCTCCTCATCTGTCTCAATGTGCCGTGTATTCTGTTCCGGCTGTGCCTCAGGCTTTTCTTCCTCCATCTGCATTTTCAGATAAGGAACATCTTCCACCATACGGTTGATATTGTCCAGCGTATCCGTGACGGTTTCTTTTTCGGTTGCATCCATGATCTGCTGCATACCCTTTGCAATTTCCGCCTGAAGATTGACGGTATTAAACCGTTCTGTGTTTACTTCTACTTTTGGAATTGCGACCGGATCATGCACGGTCTCCCCGGCACGCGCCATCTCCTCCACATCAATGTGTGTCAAACCTGCTCTGTCATCTTTTGCCTGACAAAACGACCGATACTTTTCTTCCTGTGTTTTCGTCAATGGCTGATACAGCATTTTCAGTTCCAATGCACGCTCTACATATGGCCCGTCTCCAAACCAGAGAACCAGCTCATCACATGCATCAATACACTTCTCACTCATCCCTGCTTTGTGATACAGATAAGCAAGCTCATATGCCCACTCTTCCGTATATTCCTGCTCCTTGAGTTCTTCAAGAATCGGTATCAGTTCTTCATAAGAAGCCCCCTGTGCCTTCTGTATATCATAGCGAAGTACATATTTAAGGGTGTCATGAGGCGCAATCTCCACAAACTCATCATAATAATCCTGTGCCGCCTGAAAATCTTTCATCTTGACCGCCACTTCCGCAAGACGGTAAATAATCATTCTTCCGATCGGCGAGCGGTCATATGCCATCAGCAAAACTTCCCGGCTCTCCTCATAACGCTGTACTTTTTCGTACACTTCCCCAGCTTTTACCAGACCATTTACATTTTTAACCTTATTCCAATTGATAGTATCTGCAATATCTGCTGCCTCATCGTATTTCTCTTCCGCATAGCGGGATTTCATCTGATCAAGCTTCAGATTATATTCGTATTTGTCCAATTATTATCTCCTTAAAATATCCCCAAACAGGTCTATCTGTCTATTTTCAAGTATACCATAGGCGGCAATTAGTGTCAAAAAATAATCCGAAAAAAAGAGCTGCACACAAACGCGTACAGCCCTTGAAATTACTGGTTTTTCTTTGTTTCGTCTTTCTTTCCGGAATCTTTTAAAGTTCTCTTTTTCTTTTGTTTTTCCCCGTAATATATGATCGCACCGGTTGCCTCATCTACACCGGCTGCCTCCACATATGCCTCCGTTACGGTTGTAAGGTTTTTCTTCCGTATGCTGTGGTTTACCAGTCTGCGGATAATATAGTAAATCATCGCAAACACCGGAACCCCAAGCAGCATTCCCAGAAATCCAAACAGTCCGCCTCCGATCAGAATCGAAAACATTACCCAGAACGCGGATAATCCGGTGGAATCACCTAAAATCTTCGGTCCGATAATATTTCCATCCACCTGCTGCAGAATAATGATAAATATCAGCAGATACAACGCATGCAGCGGACTCTGGATCACAACCAGAAGAAGTGTCGGAATCGCACCGATAAACGGTCCAAACACCGGAATGACATTCGTCACACCAATGATAACTGCAACCAGTATCGTATCCGGAATATGCAGGATCAGACATCCAAAATAACAGATTACTCCGATGATGGCAGAATCTATAATCTTTCCAATGATGAAACCACCAAATACTTCATCTGCCTTGTGGAAAACTTCGATAATAATGTTTCCATGTTTCGGTTTAAAGATCGCATACACAATCTTTTTGCTCTGTCCCACCAGGCTTTCTTTAATGGATAAGACATAAACAACGACAATGATCCCAATGATGAAGTTTAATATGGATTTGACCATCGTGATTACGCCGGAAGTAATCTGCAGCAGATATTGCTGCATCTGTGGCAGCAGATCCTTCGTTGCCCAGTTTTCCACCTGATCCGTCAGTTTTGTCAGCATATCACTGATGGTATCTGTCACTCCATAGGCTCCGAGTTTTCCACTTTTCACCATATGGATCAGGCTCTCCACATTACCAGGCAGTGCTTCCACCAGCCCGGTAACACTTGATACCACCGAAGGAACAATTGCCGCAATCAAAAGTACCAGAATCACCAGAAGAAACAGGATTGCCCCGGCAATGGACAATCCACGTGCCACTTTAGCCGCTGATTTTTCTGATTTCATTTTCTTTTTCAGAAACGGCAGCCAGTGCCGCTCCTGAAATTTCATAACCGGGTTAAGCAGATAAGCAAGTCCCAGTCCGATAATAATCGGCTGCAATGCACCTGTAATCAGATGCCAGGTATCTGCAACCCCCTTGTACCGGAGCACCAGGAAGAAAAATACGGTACAACAGGCAAAGGTGAGAAATACCATCAATCCGATTTTAATCAGAAGAACCGTCTGACGCATGCCATCCTCACTCTGTTTGATCTGTTCCATCTGTTTTTGTTTTTCCACGTCTGTCATACAAGATCTCCTATCCGCGGTAATAATTGATCAGGCAGCCTTTGAGAATAATATCTTTCTCATCCGGTGTCAGTTCTCCCATACGCAGGGTAAATGGCTTTAAAGCACCATCCTTTACCACATATGCCTCAAATTCTGTTTTTCCGTCTGCGATCGCCTCACGGATCTTTGGAACAAACAGGTAATCCAGATTGTGGAACGGAAGCTCTCCCTGATCAATAACAAACGGGATCATACCCCAGTTAATCAGGTTGGAACGATATCTCTTGGTCGCATATTCATTTGCAATGTTTGCCCATCCGCCAAGTACCTTCTGGCAGGAAGCCGCCTGCTCACGCGCAGAACCGTCTCCCGGTTTTACTGCAAAAATCGTACTTCCAAAACCAACGTTTGAGCGGTTGACATCGGAGAACGTTGCACGGATGGTATCCATAACCGGATGAATCTCCGGAAGTGCATCCCCCGGACAGGTATCTGCCTCGACAGCCTTCTGTGCCTTCTGTACTTCCTTGGCACGTCCAACATATTCCGGATCCTTTCTGGAAAGTGCAAACTCTGCCAGTCCCAGTGGGTTGGAACGGAAAGAGGATGTCTCTCCGGAAGGAATCAGCTCGTCCGTTGTGGTCACCGGATCGTGAATCTCAGAAACAACTTTCAGCACAAGATTCTCCGGAAGCGGGCTCATAGCCGGCCAGTCCTTGATATTTGGTCCAAACTGAATCTCTACGTCCGGATCTGCCACACCCTTGCTGTCAAATACACGATTTTCATAAATGGTCTTATCAAAGAAGTATTTCGGCTTGCTGTAGTTTACATAAATATCGGTAGCTGCGGTAAGGAATCCCTTATTTGCAGCGGTTGCAGCGATAGAACGCGCATCCATCAGTGCTACGGAAGCAACCTGTCCGTTCTGTACCTTAGATCCCTCACGGTTCGGGAAGTTACGTGTAGAATGACGGATAGAAAATGCATTATTTGCAGGTGTATCTCCGGCACCAAAGCACGGTCCGCAGAATGCAGTCTTGACAATGGCACCTGTCTCTAACAGATTGGCAACGGCACCGTTCTTAACCAGTTCCATATAAATCGGAGTGGAAGCCGGGTAAACACTCAGCGTAAACTCGTCCGCTCCAATGGAAGTGCCCTTTAAGATGTCTGCTGCATCGCAGATATTTTCAAATCCACCACCAGCACATCCGGCAATGATACCCTGATCTACATACAGTTTTCCGTTCTTTACTTTGCTCTTTAAGTCAAGGTCTACTTTTCCATCAAAGCTTACCTGTGCACGCTTCTCACAGTCATCGAGAATATCCATCAGGTTTGCATTTAATTCCTCGATCGTGTATGTATTGCTTGGATGAAACGGCATGGCGATCATTGGCTTAATCTCGCTTAAATCAAGTTCGATAAAACTGTCATAGTATGCAACTTCTCCCGGATTCAGTTCCTCGAAATCTCCGGTTCTTCCGTGGATCTCATAGAATTCCTTCACCTGGTCATCGGTTCTCCAGATAGAGGACAGACAGGTGGTTTCTGTTGTCATAACATCAACACCAATACGGTAATCAACACTCAGATTGGATACGCCCGGTCCGACAAACTCCATCACTTTATTTTTTACAAATCCGTTGGCAAATACTTCACCGATAATGGCAAGCGCGATATCCTGCGGTCCGACACCCTTCTGCGGGGTACCTGTCAGGTAAATGCCGACAACTCCCGGCATATCAATATCGTAGGTTTTATTCAAAAGCTGCTTTACAAGCTCCGGACCACCTTCTCCAATTGCCATGGTTCCCAGTGCTCCGTAACGGGTATGGGAGTCTGATCCAAGGATCATCTTTCCGCCGCCTGCAAGCATTTCTCTTGCAAACTGGTGAATAACTGCCTGATGAGGAGGAACATAGATTCCGCCGTATTTCTTTGCACATGTCAGTCCAAACATATGGTCATCTTCGTTGATGGTTCCACCGACTGCACACAGACTGTTGTGACAGTTGGTGAGTACATAAGGAATCGGGAACTTCTCAAGACCTGATGCCCTGGCGGTCTGGATGATGCCGACAAATGTAATATCGTGGGAAGTCAGCTTATCAAATTTGATCTGCAGTTTTTCCATGTTGCCGGATGTATTGTGGTTCTTTAAAATTCCATATGCAATGGTTTGTTTCTTTGCATCTTCCGGTGTAACAGTCTTTCCTGTCTTTGCATTGACAGCAGATGCCGCTTCCGGTGAATTAATGACAACATCCCTGCCGTTGACCAGGTATGCGCCGTTCTCGTATAACTTCATAGTTTCCTCCTTGTTTTCGAAATCATGGTTAATGGTAATTATATAATAAAATGTATTTTTATGCAACGACTGCAAACGTAATGGATGCCGCAAACAGATCGCCATCTACCAGGATTGCAAACTCACCGCCCATCAGCTGTGTAAGATTCTTTGCAATGGACAGTCCAAGACCGCTTCCCTCTGTCGTGCGGGATTCCTCTCCCCTCACAAAACGCTCCGTCAGGTCTTTCCTCGCCGCTCCCTGTTCCGGCAGCGGATTTTTCGAAATATTTTTGATACGGAAAACCGCATGGTTCTCCTCTACTTCCAGATCTACATAAACCCGGGTATTTTCGAGTGCATATTTTGCCGCATTGGTATACAGATTTTCAATTGCACGGTAGAGCTGCCGTCCGTCTGCCCGGATCATCACCGAATTGTGCGGCAGTTTCGTCACAATGGTCAGCCCCCGTGCCTCAAAACGTTCATTGAACTCACCACCCGTCTGGTACAGCAGTTCTACCAGATCGATGGTCTGCATATCCAGCTGGATATTTCCGGAACTGATCTTTGATGCTTCGACCAGATCCTCCGTCAGCTGTTTCAGCCGCTGGGATTTTTCATCCAGAACCCGGATATAATTACGTGCATTTTCGTTTTCCAGGTTTTCACGTTTGAGCAGATCCACATAATTGACAATGGAAGTAAGCGGTGTTTTGATATCATGGGAAACATTCGTGATCAGGTCTGCCTTCATCCGTTCATTCCGGATCCGCTCCTGAATGGCTTCGCTCAGCCCTGCACGGATATTATTCACAGAAGCTGCAATGCCTCTTTCCTGTCCGTGAAACTGTTCCACATCCAGTGTCGTATCCAGTGCCCCTGCCGCAATTTTTTCAATTGCATGCTGGATCTCATATCTTTCGCGCGCCTTACGCGTACACAATCTGGGATTCTGTCCGGAGATAAATACCCGTCTAAGGAAGCTTCCTGCCTGATAGATCAGACTGTATGTCAGAAGGGTATTGTTTTTGACCCGCCGGACAATGCTCAAATAAAACAGCAGGAATACAACATCGACCAGATACCCGACTGTTCCGACCGCTACCATCAGTCCGGACAGTTCAAACTGGATGTCATGGAGATTTCTCCCCAAAAAGAGCACAAGATAAATGAATGCCACAAAAAGTGCCATCTGGATATCCGTATAAATTTTATCGATCCAGGTCAGGTAAATGGTTGCATCCTCCTCCGACCGGCGCCCTGCAGCACCTGTCAGATAGGCAAGGAATACAAAGCTTCCGACCATGCCGATCACCATAAACAGGCTGAGAATACCCAGCCCTCCGATATGTCTGCGCAGATTGTATCCGATCCCATAGATTCCGCAAAGCATCATAATCAGAAACATCTGATGCATGACAATGGCTGCGCCCTTTTTTCCGCTGGAGAATTCTTTCATAGACAGCTACGCCCCCGCTTCGATTTTATAGCCGACACCCCAGACCACTTTCAGATACCGCGGTTCTTTCGGATTGATTTCGATTTTTTCCCGGATATGCCGGATGTGGACAGCAACTGTATTGTCTGCGCCAATTGCTTCTTCATTCCAGATTTCCTCATAAATCTGACTGATGGAAAATACTTTTCCTTTATTTTTCATGAGAAGCAGAAGAATGTTGTATTCGATCGGAGTCAGTTTGACCTCTTCCCCATCTACCGTAACTTTTTTTAATTCATCGTTAATAACCAGACCGCCGGCTTCATAAACGGCATCACCGGAAGGAGTGCTCGAAAGTGTGGTATAACGCCGCAGCTGTGACTTCACACGGGCAACCAGTTCCAGCGGATTAAACGGCTTGGTCACATAATCGTCCGCCCCCACGTTCAGCCCCAGAATCTTATCCGCATCTTCTGTCTTGGCAGACAGGATGATAATGGGAATGCTGCTTGTTTTACGTGCCTGGAATGTCGCACGGATTCCATCCAGTTTCGGCATCATCACGTCGATCACCATCAGATCAATTTTCTTTGTGCGAAGCATATCCAGAGCCTGTTCCCCATCATATGCTTTTACTACCTGGTATCCTTCCTGAATCAGGTAAATCTCAATTGCGTCTACAATTTCCTTGTCATCATCACACACCAGAATCGTCATGCGGATGTCCTCCTATCAGGTTCTTGATCTTGTTCTGAAAGCCGGCGGATTTTTCTTTTTCTTCTGCTGCTTCCTGTTCTTCCTGTTCATCTTTCCACTTAAAATAATCAGCATCCAGATTCACACGCAGTTGTTCTTCCAGCTGCTTTAACTCTTCATCGTCATCTTCTACCGTAACCGGTGCCGGAATCTCCGGCTTCGGCGACAGCTTCTTTGGTTTTTCCACCGGCTTTTCCACTGGCTTTTCTACTGGTTCTTCCGCAAGGTCTTCTACCGGTTCTTCCGGTACGGAAAGTCCCAGCTTATCCAGATATTCCTGGTTAATCTTAATATCGGTCTGCCGGTTTGCGTAAATTGCTTTTTCTTCCCTCTTCTCCTGCTCGTACTCCGGTCTTCCTTCCATCTTTTCCTTCTCAATCTCGCGGTTCCGTTCCTCGATGATCTTTAAGTACTTTTCGGTATCAACCAGATCCTGCAGCTGTCCTTTGAGTTCGGATTTGTTGGTTCTTAATTCCTGTTCTTCTTTTTCCATCTGTTCTTTAATTTCCTGATAGATGGCACCGACCTTTTTGTCCGCCTCCTGCATAATATCCTGCATACGGTTTAACGTTTCATCCATATACATGACAGATGCCGCATAAATGTCCTCTGCCTTACGGCTTGCATCCCAGATGATCTGATCTCCCTTTTTATGGAAATCGCGCTCTGCCTTGTCACGGCTTCGAATGGTCAGCTCGTATTCATCCATAATCTGATAAATACAGGTATTTAATTCTGCCAGCAGATCAATCACCTGCTGCTTATCTATGATAACTTTACTCGGCTCTTTCGGATACGGCTCACTCTTCGACAGCAAAACGTGAAGACTGCGCAGTACCTTTTCCGTATTGTCCTGTGCTCCCATGTGTCCTGATTCCTTCCATAATAGATAATTCCGTACTTTCTATTATAATCAATCCCCCTATAATACGCAATATTTTAGATTCTTAGGTTTTTCTAAATTTTATTACACATAACTTTATTTTTTACAGACACAAGGTTATAATAATTTTTTGAAAATGAACCTGTTTAATAAAGGATATATACTATGAATATCGTCAAAACTTACGGAAATTATATTAAAAAATATGCCGGCACCCACCCGGCAGTTTCCCGCAAAATGATTGACATCGGATTACATCTCGAACAGTTCCGGACTGAACATTTTGCAGAAAAAACAATGCCGAAAGCATATCAGAAGCTGAATACGCTCGGCGTAAAAAATACGCTTCATGCGCTGGAATACCCGGAATCCACGGTCTGGTGCAATCTGTTTGCACCCGTGGAAATTTTCCAGTGCTTCGGACTCAGTGCGCTTTCCATGGAATGTCTTTCCTCGTTTCTCTCAGGATTTACGTGTGAAGACTATTTTATCGACCGCGCAGAAAGCCGGGGAATTGCCTCCACGCTCTGTTCCTATCACAAAGATTTTATCGGCGCCGTAGACTCCGGAATTATTTCACCTGCCAGACTCGGTGTGACAACTTCCATGATTTGTGACGGCAATATTAACACATTCCGCTATGTCAGCCGGCACACGGATCTTGACACTTATGTGATCGATGTGCCGGACAGCTGTTCTCCGAAAGCCGTGGAATATGTGACCATGCAGCTGAAAGAACTGATTCAGAAACTGGAAGCACTGACCGGAAAACGTCTGTCCATGGATGACCTGTCGGAAACACTTGCCCGCGAAAACCAGTCGAAAGCTTATTACAAAGAGTTTTTAAAACTGCAGGCAGAGCGCTATTACCCATCGACACTGACTCTGCAGATGTACATGCTTTTTGCCACCCACTTAAACATCGGAACACCGGAAACCCTTGACCTGTTCCGCAGTTTTGCCGAGGATATCAAACAATATCCGAAATATGACGGCACCCGGATTGTGTGGGTACATCTGCTTCCTTTTTATCAGGAAACACTCAAACACTATTTTAACCTGAACAGAGATTACCAGATCCAGTGTACCGAAATGAACCTGGATTACATGGACGAACTGGATACCACCCACCCACTGGAAGCACTTGCCACTAAAATGCTAAACAATCTCTATAACGGTCCCTACGAAAAAAAAGCAAATATGGTCGTAAAACTGGCAAAAGAAATGCATGCCGATGGCGTAATTAACTTCTGCCACTGGGGCTGTAAGCAATCTGCCGGCGGAGTATTCCAGCTTCGCGAAACACTCAAGGCCGCGGATATTCCACTGCTCGTTCTGGATGGCGATGCCATGGACCGCCGGAACAGCCATGACGGACAGATCAAAACCCGTCTGGAAGCTTTTCTGGAAATTCTGGATAAAGAGAGGAATTCATCATGTTAGGTTATGTATGTAAATATACCCCCATGGAATTATTTGAAGCCATGGACACGGAAATCACACGTCTGGAACCATCCGTTACGGATTTTAACCATGCGGATACCCTGATGCACGCCAACATCTGTTCCTATACCAAGGCCGTGCTGGAAGATGTGATGGAACATGACTATGAGGGTGTCATTCTGACTACCTGCTGCGACAGCATCCGGCGTCTGTATGACACATTAAAAAGCCAGTTCCCGGATAAATTTTTCTTTTTGCTGGATATTCCCCGCAAATTTAATGATTTTGCAGTGACGCTCTATGAGCGCCAGCTAAAACAAATGCTCACCGAGTACGAGGCTTTCTCCGGAAAAACACTGGATCTGAAACGTTTTGTTTCCATGATGCAGAACAAAGCGGCTTTGAAAAAACAGGAAAACACCCGCATGTCTGCCAGCGCAGCGTCCGAAAAAGGAAACGGACAGAAACTCAATATTGGTATCATGGGTGCCCGATGCAACAATGAAATCCGTCAGCTGCTTGTCGACCGCGATGCCAATCTGCTGTTTGATTTAACATGCACCGGACTTGCACGTGATTTTTCCATTGCAGAGGATCAGGTCCTGCATTCCTATGCTGCCGCGCTGCTAAACCAGATTCCATGCATGCGCATGTTAAAAGCAGCGAACCGTGAACATTTTCTTGACGGTTTTACCGACCGCCTGGATGGAATTATATATCATACCGTCAAATTCTGTGACTCTTATTCTTACGAGTATGCGGATTTCCGCCAGCGGCTGGATCTGCCGATTCTGCTGGTAGAAACCGATTCCACCAGACAATGTGCCGGACAGGTCCGGACCCGTGTGGAAGCCTTTATGGAAGAATTGAAAGTGAAAAAAGGATTGTCCCTGACCGGGGAAAAACAAATGATAAAAAGAAAGGGTGATACTGTGTATACATTAGGAATTGACAGCGGCTCTACCTCTACAAACGCCGTAATCTTAGACGAAAACAGACAGATCAAAGCATTTTCAGTTGTCCGCACCGGAGCCAAATCTTCCCAGAGTGCAGATGCCGCACTGGCAGACGTTCTGAAAAAGGCCGGACTTGACCGGGAAGATATTTCCCTGATTGTATCCACGGGTTATGGTCGTGTCAGCATTCCATTTGCAGACAAAAATGTAACCGAAATCAGCTGCCACGGAAAAGGTGCGCATCTTCTCTTCCCGGACGTTCACACGATCCTCGATATCGGCGGTCAGGATAGCAAAGCCATCCGGCTGAATGACAATGGAGAAGTTGCCGATTTTGTCATGAATGATAAATGTGCCGCCGGAACCGGCCGCTTTCTGGAAATGATGGCGCGCTCCCTGGAAATCAGTATCGATGAACTTGGCCCGGTATCCCTGCAGTCCAAAGAAAATATTGAAATCAGCAGCATGTGCAGTGTTTTTGCTGAATCGGAAGTTATCTCCCTGATCGCACAGAACAAAGAGATTGCCGATATTGCACATGGAATTCACAAGGCAATTGCCGGGAAAGCAATGTCCCTCCTGAAACGTGTCGGTCTGAATCCGGGATATATGATGACTGGCGGTGTTGCCAAGAATCCGGGTGTCGTCGCCGTGCTGGAGGAGCAGCTTGGAGAAAAACTACATATCTATAAGGAACCAGAGATTGTCGGTGCACTGGGTGCGGCATTGTATGGGCTTGAGGAGATCCTATAAACCAGAAAATAATTTTACAACAACAATCGTGATACGATTTATTTTCCAATCGTAACGTTTGCAGATGGTCAGAAAGTACGTTACCGCGTTCCGGTTTTGCAGGCGAAAAGATACACGGTGGATCGGATTTTTGAAAAACGGCTGCTGATTCTGCTTCCGTATCATATCTTACGATATGAGCATTTTTTGAAACATAATGGAACAAATTCGAAAAAAGTGAAGCATCTGCTGGACGATTTCCGGGAGATCAACCGAAAATTAGAGGACGCGTCCGAAAAAGAACAAAAGTCACATCTTTATATGGATATGATTGTTTTAATTGAGAAAATCGCAGATTATATTATCCCAGAGGATAATGCTATCAGGAAAGGATTGGGTGAGATTATGGGTGGTAAGATTTTGAAGTTACGGTCTGAAGAATTGCTGGAACAAGGCGAAGCCAGAGGAGAAGCCAGAGGCAGAATCGATGCAATTCAAAATATGATTGATCTTGGTTTAACCAAAGAACAAATTTTAAAAAAATATTCTCCAGAAGAATATGAAAAA